>CEQD01136933.1_pt1 | contig 11396 bp, 10 predicted proteins | sample 530511 | NCBI WGS metagenome assembly CEQD01 (sample SAMEA2620230, study PRJEB7988) | marine metagenome | biome: marine biome (ENVO:00000447); feature: surface water layer (ENVO:00002042); material: "saline water (ENVO:00002010), including plankton (ENVO:xxxxxxxx)" | depth 5 m | reverse complement strand
CTTAAAAATCGTTAGGTTTTTCATTCTTATTTAAGTGCAGTTTTAGACAAGTATCTAACGTACTGCGATACAGGATTTCCATCCGTATCAGTATCCTGAGGGATTTCTCCTTCAGTACTGCTGAAAACTTCATCACCATAAGATGATAGAGCTTTAGCTGCCGTTTCAGGATTTTCAAAGTAAGATTCTTTTAAAGTCTCTAACTTTTCCTTAAACTCATCAGTATTTGCTGCTTCTACACTTTCACTCAATTTTTCTAGGCGTATCTTTTGAGTTTCAGTAAGTCCATCACTAACTTCTTTAGTGATTTCATCTTTTTCGAAGGCTAATACTTTTGATTGCAGCTCTTCAACAATTCCGTCTTTCTCACTGATTTGGTCTTTATAACTTTCAACCGCTTCAGTAAGCTCATCAACAACACTGATATCTTCTTCAGGAATGTCGATGTAATTCTTTTCAAATAAACCTTTAAGGTCTTTAATAAAGTTCTCTGCTATTTCTGTTCTTAGAGAATACTTAATTTCTAAAGCATTTTCTTTTAACCACTCTTCAGTAGCATAGTCAGTATATTTAGAGAACTTCTCTTCTAAATCTTTAAGATGATCTGCATTTTCAGACTCAAGTTGCTCTTTAATTTCAGCAACTTTAGCATTTACTTTCTCGTTTACTGCAGTTTCAAAGACAATAGCGGCTTTTTGTTTGAAGTCTTCATCAAGATCGACATCTTCATCCATGTCTTTCTTCATTTCTTTCTTCTCTTTATCTTTATCCATCATTTCTTCTGGATCCTTGGCCATTTCATCTTTTTCCTTGGCCATTTCTTTGACTTCTTCGTCTTCTTTAGACTTCATTTCCTCAGGGTCTTTAGCCATTTCCTCAGTATCTTTTTTCATTTCGTCTACTGATTCATCTTCTTTGTCAGCCATTTCCTCAGGGTCTTTAGCCATTTCATCTTTTTTGTGCTTCATCTCCTTGACTTCTTCTTCTTCATCTTCCATCTCGTCCATATCTTTTTTCATTTCAGATACTTTAGATTTAGGATCAGAATTATCTTTCATTGGAGTTTCAATAGGGTCAGACTCTTGATCGTGTGGACCTTTGTCCGCTTCAGCTTTAGGAGAATCATTATCTCCTTTAGACATGTCTAGAGTTTCTTTATCTTGATCAGGAAGTTGCTTATCATTAGCATCTTTCTCAATAGAAGTATCTTGTTTTTCCTCATCCATATCTTTTTTCATTTCTTTTTGAGGCTCTACTTCTTTCTCGTCTTCGTCCATGTCTTTCTTAGCCATTTCATCCATATCTTTCTTGGCCATTTCATCTTTCTTCTTAGCCATTTCTTCAGGATCCTTAGCCATTTCGTCTTTTTTCTTATCAGACATCATCTCATCGACTTCGACTTCTTCTTTTTTCTCTTTGTCTTTAATAGCTTTTTGTAAACCAGCAGGAAGTTTTTTCTGCTTATCAGTAAGTTCATCCATGTCTTTCTTCATTTCAGAAACTTCTTCTTCTTTTTCTTCTTCTTCTTTTTTCTCGTCATCAGCGTGAGACATTTCTTTTACTTCTTCTTTAGCACCATCTTTACGGACTTTAGCTAAATCACTAGCATCAATGTCACCATCGCCATCTTTATCTAATTTCTTTTGGTCTCCTTTTAACTCTTCTTCTTTTTCTTTAGACGCCATTTCATCCATGTCTTTCTTCATTTCTTTTGGCTCGTCTTCTTCTTCTTCCATGTCGTCTTTTTTCATCTCAGATACTTTTTTCTTAGGATCTGATTCGTCTTTCATAGGAGTAGTGATTGGATCTGATTCTTGATCGTGTGCAGGTTTGTCAGCTTCTACTTCTGCACTAGCGTCTGATGCATTATTTTCTTTATCACCACCGACATCTTTCATCGGCTCTGCACCTGTTTCATTTTTGTCAGGCTCAGCTGTTGGAGCAGCAGCTTGTTTATTAGCAATAGTTTCTTTCTCTGCATCAGGTAATTCTTTATCATTGACATTCTTCTCGATAGAAGTGTCCTGTCCCTCTTCTTTAACTTCTTCTTTTGCAAGATCGTCTTGAGGGTTATCTATTTCGTCTTTTTTAGTCATATCGGCTTCAGCCGCTTTTGCAGCTTTCTCTTGAAGGTTTTTTTCCATCAAGTCTTCAATGACTTCAATAAGACCTTTTTTTGTTTCTGTATCTGACATGTTGCTATAGCTCCAATATTAATTTATTTATTTTTTACTGATTCTCCAAGAACCTTTTAAAGAGTTTTAGTTTTGTATTATTTAATTCACGAGCAGCAGCCATTTTCAGCTCTTGTTGAGCTTTTTCTAAGTCTACTTTTTGCCATACTCCTGACTCAAATATCCATTCTGCCGACTCATAAACACCTTCTACAAAGGCTTCTTGAGCTGACGGATCGAATACTACATCAGCTGCAGTAGTTAATACAAAATCTTCTTGTACTTCATTATATCCGTTACGATTCATTTTGAGAGAGCCTAAACCCCTAGATGAAACACCAATTTTTACACCATCATCAAGTAAATTCTCTACGATTTTACCCATAGGTGTGCTTAAAACCTGTGCTTTTCCATTATAGTAGTATCCATCACGAGTTAATGATTTAGTCATGATAGCTGCTCTCTCAGGATTAACAGTTGGTTCAGCAGGGTGATTTAACTCACCTAATGCTCTGTTCTGAGAGATATAATCTTTTGTGTATTTCTCAACCGCCTGATCCATAACGTGTTGAGGATAGATACGACCATTTCTATTTTCTTTTTGTGCTTGTAGAAACGGACCTTGAATATATTTTTTCTTTTCTGTCTTACCTTCAGTAATTACAGATAGGTCATTAAATGTAATATCTTCTTTGATTAACTTCATTATTGACCTCTAAATACAATGATTGCATTAGGACTTGTACCAGAAATAACTACATCGCCTTTTGCATGTGAGATTGGTATACCACCAGTCATATTAAAATCCCATTTACCAGTTGCGAATGCATTACCATCAACAGTAATAGCATTTGCACCCATATTTGTAATTGATTCAATCTTAATTGGTCTCATATAATGATTGATATTCTTTTCATCTGAATCAGATGCAGGTGATTGACCAGGACCATAAATATTTTTTACTTGATATGTGAATGTGAAATCATCTGAATCGAGTGTTCCTGCACTATCTATATGATATACTACACGATTTCCTTGTGATGAACCTTGAATACCTACTGATTTTGATACAACTGTATTTGCCATGTTTTATTTATTCCTTATGTTCCTGCGTATGTTCTAGCTCTGCCAGCCACTCGCTTTTTAGTAATCTTTCTTTTTAAAGAAGCAAGTTTCTTTTTACCTGCTCCTCGAGCTCTCATCGCTCTTTTTAACTTAATACCTGTTCTTCGTAAAGCAGCTTTTCTTGTACCTGTTTGTGGTACACATCTATTTCCTTGTAATCTTGTACCAGCTTTACATCTTTTTCTCTTAACTATTCTACCTTTTGACCTTCTAAATATAACTCTAGCTCTTCCAGGCTGAGCTTCATCAAATGTAGTAATACCGTGCTCTAATGGGTCATCTACTGATTCTGGTAAATCAGCATCCATGACATCAAATGTGTCTGCAAACATTGCATCTTTAAGAGCAAGATAAGTCTTAACACCATCATCTACATGATCTATCTGATCATCAATCTCCATTTCCAAATCCATGATCTGACCAAACTCATCTGGTAAGAAATCATAGTACATTTCTGGACATGAACAATCTTCATCATCTTCTGGACAATCACACATAGTATCATTAAGATCTGTACCATGTGATAGTGCTTCAGCTTCATCTAATTCTAATGTATCTTCAAATTCTACTGTTTCACAATAGTCTTCTATTATTACTTCATCTTTGATTTCTTCAAGTGTATCTTCATCGATAATAGAGTCAGGTGACACAAAGCTGGAGTCATCGCGCACTAATTCTTTATAGTGTTTACGATACTCTTCACGTTTCTTGTCCATCCAAGTAGGAAGGTTTTGTTTTTCACTCATCTTCTTTAGTTTCTTTTTCGTCTGTTTCTTTTACTTCAGGCATAATAAAATCTTTAGCGATATTTGCTTTCATATCACTTAATTTTTCAAATGCCTTTTTGTCCAAGGCAGCTTTCGCATCTGCAACGAATTTTTCTTTATCGTTCAGTTTCATAATTTATTTATACTCCTTTAACCTCTAATGATAGCATCCATCTCCAACTGGAGGTTCTGCTTCAGTTCTTCTTCAAGCTCATCTTTCTCAGCTTTTCCTTCATCGTAGAGAGCTTGTCCATTTAACTGTACTCCACCAGGAAGTTCAGTGTTTTCATATTTCTTAAGGTTAGTACCCCATTGCATTTTTAATAATGCTGATGAATACTTCTTAATCCATATATCACCATAAACATCACCATAAACTTCTGGGTCAGTAGCTTCATAACATTCTATTAAGAAATACTGTCCTTTTTTCGGTCTTTTCCAATCAATATCTAACCAAAGTCTATTCTTTGCTTTACTATATCTGATTGCTGGTGATGTGTTTAACATAAAGTCAATATGTTCTACATATTGTTTCTGAATGTAATAACCTGTAATACCTGAACCAGCTGCATTACCATAAAATGCATCAAAGTTATTTAAAAAGTATTGATATTCATAGTTATACATACCAGATTGTGCAAAACTATCAACTTTAGATACTCTTGTAATCTGTATAATATTTTCTGGAATTCTTATTCCTAATTGACCTGCTTCGACTAAAGCAATTGAATCTTTTAGATATAGTTGTTCTTTAGTGTAGTTCTTTCTAAATACTTTATTATCAGAATCTATTGCTAAATCACTATCTGTTTTGATGTATATATTAAAGCCTGTGTCTGAATCAGTTCCTTTACTTGGATTATGAAATACTCTAGCACCAACTTTATATTCTGAATCGCTGTTGAAGACTGGAGCAGTAAGATCTTGATGTATTCTTTGATTCTCTTCAATTACTTTTGCATTTATTTCAATAAGTCTATATGTTCTTTCACTACCATCATAATGATATTCTTGATACATTTTAACAGCATCATCAATACAATCTTCAAGCTGCACATCAGATACTTCTACGTTAACTACGGGAGCTCCGCATCTTCGTAGCATATAATCTGCAAGTGTCTGTTTACTCTTTGGTAGTGCCATCTTTTATATCCCGTGATTCATACATATCCATTTGGTCTTCTTCTGTATTTATTTGACCATCATCAATTTCACCCATAATCTCACGGTCAATTCTAGCAATATCATCTTCTGATTGAGCTAGAATAACTTTTCGCACGTATTCTATTGAGAAATATTTACCAACATATTCTGTAGCATCTCTTAACAGATTCATTCTGTCAGTTAGTAGTTCTACATCTTTTAACTCTTTAAAGTGTGTATCTTCAATAAAGTCATAAGTTATATGTGTTCTCATATCATCAAATTCATGAGCAGTACAAACACCAGCTAGTGATAGTTGTACTCTTAGAATTTCATTGAATAATTCACCAAATTGTTTTTTCAATCTGGCTACAAACTTACCAAATTTAAGTTCATCTCTTGAAATATCAGATGCTCTACCGATTTGGAAAGCTGTATCTGCACCATTGATTCTTGTTAGTGGTACATTTAAAGCTTCATACAGTTTGTTCTTAAAGTATTGTACATCTTCAAGGTCACCAAGATTCTGACCACCTGGAAGTGTAGTAATTTCAGTGGCTTTACCATCTCTTCGTGGTAGCCAAAAATCTTCTAAGATTGACATAAACTTACGTGAATCTCTAATATGACCAGTCACCGGGTCATAATCAATCTTATTTCTAAATCTGTTCTGCATATCTCTAAGATATTGTTCTGCTTTTATTTTTGGCAGATTACCAACATCTACATAGAATATTCTTCTTTCTGGTGCTCTTGCAATTCTATATACAATAAGACTATCTTCCATAGAACGTAGATTATTAAATGCTTTAATTGCTTTATCTAAATAACCTATAATCATTCCTTTGTTTCTATCTACCATTCCAGATGGACAGAATACAATAGAGTCTTTTGATAATTTAACTGCAGCACCTTGGTCACCATCAGGTGTAAATTCAAAATGCTCATCTACATCTTCTAAGAATGGCATTCCAGTCTTAACATTCTTTGAGTAGATAGGCTTAATTATTCTCTTCATTTTAAGAGCATCAACTGGTCTTAATTCTTGAATACCATCTTTTGCATTCTTAGGGTCAATGATTACTTGATAATATAATCTACCATCAACATACCAGTTTCTAAATATATTGTATGAATTCTTTTGGAACTTTAGAAGTTCTAGAGTTTTTGTGAAATGTGTTCTGATAGATTCTTTTATTCTATCATCCATGTTAAGGTTATCTAATCTGATAGAAACAGGTGCTCTATCATGCTCAACAACAAATGCTTCATTTACAATATCATCAATTGCAGCATCTGCTTCTGGATAAAAACTGATATCTCTGTATGTAGATATAAGAGCATGTTCTGTACGAGCCTTATCATCTTGCTCGTAAGTATAACCTATTCTACCGCCAACTGGCAGTTCTGTGCCGTCATCTAACGGACTTGGTACGGGACTAGGTAATTTAGGTGATTTTTCTGGTGATACTAATTCAAAGCCAAATAAATCTTCTTTTCTCTCAGCCATGCTGCTCCTAACACTTTATTATCATATTATAATGGGTATTAATATTATACTAATACCAACGCAAAATTTATTAACCGACGTTGTCAGTAGTGTTCGAAGTCCAGAATTGATATCTGATAGTCGCTGTGAACTCTGATATTGTATCAGCAGTGTCAAAGCTTACGTCAATTGGATCGATAGTTGTTGGAAAACAACCTCTCAAAGTGATTGATTTATTTACTTCACCATCTTTGCCGATTTGCTCGACAGTCCAATCTTGAACAAATGAAGCAAAATCAGTAGCATCAATTCCGCCTGCAGAAGTATTACCGACATGCGTGTTTATATTATTACTCCAAGATTCCATTGCATTTCTGATAGCAAAGTTATTGTCATTGATAACCGTTATTGTCCAAGGTTGAAATTTTCTATCTCCTGGTAAGTACAATTCTCTACCTCTGTAAGGAACCATAATCTCAGTTAATTCAGAACCAGGTAATTGTGCAGTTTTAATCATGAAGGATCCTAATTGTACTAATCCTAATCCAGTTGAATCAGTGTTTGTGACTCCTGCTGGAAATTGTGGAAGTACTCTGAATTGGTTAGCTCTTGCTCCACCACCAATTAAAGCTGCTTTAAAATCATCTATTCTTGCCATATTCTTATGCTCCTGCTACCTCTTCAAAAGATACTCCGCTTCTTACTGCTATGAAGTTAAGAGTAATGAAGTTAATTGACCTGTTAGGTTTGACATACACATCAGCTACAAATCTGTTTCCATCAATTACCGCTGGTGTGTTGTTTGAAGCATCACACACAACTTTAAAGTCTGTCATACCTCTTCGTGATTTTACATCTGCAAGGAATGGCTCTACTGCGGCTACAAAGTTTGCTCTTGTAAAGTCATCATTGAATTCGAATAGTTGGAATTTGGCTGCTGTAGCAATTGCTTTTTCTAACACTATGAATAATCTTCGTACATTAATTCTATCAAATGCAGAAGGTTTAGATAGTGCAGTCTTATCACCAAATAGTAATGTTCCTTGACCTTTGAAAGTCACTACCGGATTTACTCTTGATTTGTAAAGTTGATCTCTCTCAGCTTGTGATGGGTTGAAATGTAATTTAACCACATCTCTGTAGAATCCTCTGTTTAATCCTGCAGGTGAGAACCAAGCATCATTTGTGAATTCTGCTCTTGCACATACACCAGCTGTGTCTGGGTTAAGTGGCATGTTGAAGAACTCATCATTATATCTATCATATTGACGCTTCCAACCTGAATCAAATACTCCGTATGAGTTTGAATTCCAGTCTGAGAAGTAATTAGTTATCTTAGCTGCTGTAGGATTAGTGACTGCTACTGATTCTGATGGTGACATAAATGCCATTGCATCTTTTCTTTCTTTAGCACCAGCCATTACATATTTACCTACAGTTGTTGAGTGCTCACCAGTAATTAATAAGTTTACATCTTCTGTTTCAGCATCTAGTAATTTATCGTATGATGCCATTAGTGCGCCATCTGAAACCGCTGAACCATCATTACCATTCTTAAGAATAGCATTATAGATTGGTGTACCAGAAGTATCTGATGGTAAATCAGAATCAAAGTTTCTTTTTATAGTAGCAAACGATCCTCTTGCAACACTTGTTATTGTAGCACCTGGTGTGTAGTTAGCACCTCCAGCACCTGTTGCAGTTGTTCCAAAGTTATTTGCTAGGTAAACCCATTTAGATTGCTCGTTAATCTTATTTACAAAGTAGTTATTAGCATTGTTTCCATCTTTACTGTTAGCAGCTTTTGATAGGAAAGGATATGTTTCTAATACTTCGTGAGTTGTTCCTGTTGGTAAGTCATTTAAAGTATACACCATTACGTGTACTTCGTCTCTTAAATCTGAGTCATAAGTTGCTGCCCATGGAGATGTTCCAGGAACTGCATCAAAGTAATCTTTTAATTTGACTGAACCGAATACGTTAGTTGTGTTAAATGTATCAGAATCTAGTGCACTATCTACAATGGCAACTCCAATTGAATTACCTAAACTGCCAGGGAATCTAGCATAAACTGTAGAAGTTAATCCACCAACATCTGATGAAAAATCTGTTTCGTTTTGAATATTAGCATCTGAATCTACCGCATTGTCAGAGTCACCCATACTTGCGTTTAAGGCTCCAGTTGCATTTGCTCTTACTATTTTAATTGCATTGGCATATCCTAAGAAGTTGGCAGCTGCGTACCAATCGTCTCTGCAAAAACCTGCATTGGTACCTTTACGTGGGTATCCAAAGTTTTCAATTAAGTTTTGTTCTGATGAAACTAATGTGACTTCATTAACAGGTCCCCATTCGAAACGACCTGCAAAACCACCAATCGACGTTGCTACCGCCGGTATAATATTAGTAAGGTCTGTTTCTTTTACCTGTACTCCTGGGCTTACTAGAAATGCCATGTATGTGACTCCTTAAGAATTCTTTTATGTTATATTTATATTTTCAACTTCCACCAAGGATGCTTCTATCCTTGATTATTATATCTTATTTATTAAATGCCGAACCTAAAAGTCTTTATCAAAGTTCTGATAGATCTTATCAAACCATTCAGGTTTTTCACCTTCCTCGACATTTATGGGTGTCCATAAATCACCTTGTGTATCTACTTGTGGATTATATGTATCATTCTCTGACAGCCAACCGACTGGCATATCATCTCCTTCTTCAGCAAGCTTATCTCTATACATCATTTTAGAAGCATCTAATTCTGTTAATTCTTTCCAATGATCGCATCCAGTAGCCCAACCAAATAGAACCATACACATTACAAGGTCATCATTTGTACCTGGTTCTGCTGCAAATACCTGTGTATTTTCACCTTTTCTTACAAATGTTGTAAGTTCTACATATATATCATAATCTTCAACTACTATTTTATCACCTTCAATCAATGACTTTATATTAGAACAACCATTTGTTTTTACTGCATGAGATGTTGTGACACCTAGTTTTGAGTTTGGTCCAGAACCTAATTGATTACCTGATCTACCTTTTGATACAGATTTTAATAAGTTTTCATACTCTAATTCATGATGTAGACCATTTAATATCTGACCACCGAGATCATTTGCTTCTACTAATATGTGAGCATCATTAAAATGTTTACCTACATTTGATAAGAATTGTGGTAAAATCATTGGTGATATTTCATTTGATCTAAATTTTGCAACTACTTTATATGGTAATGCTGTAATATCAAATACAATAAATGCTGAGTAATCTAGTCTTATACCTCTTGCAGTATCACAAACTAAGATATATTTATGACCAGGTTTAGGTTCCTCATGATAGTCTATACCTTCCAATGTTTTTATAGGGTCTACATAACTCATTGTTTGTAATTTTGTAGGTGATATTAAAGTATTACTAGAACCAATAAATTGACATTCAAACTCTTGTCTAAACTGATCTTCTGATGTATTTGCTATCTGTTCTGTTTTCCAATCTTCATCTCTACCAGGAACATCCCACCAGTTTATTTCAGTAGGTACGAAGTTAGATCTTTCTGAGATAGCCTCTGTCCACATTTTGTAGAAATGATTCATACCTTTTGGTGTAGATACTACAATCATTTTTGTATCCGTACCAGATGAAATTGTAGGATATACTGAACGGAAAAAATCTTCAGCATCATTTGGTGGTACAAATGCAAACTCATCTAGGAATAATAAAGAGAATGACATACCTCGAGCTGCTGATGCTGATGAAGATGTAGCAACTACTTTACTACCATTCTCTAATGATATAGATCTCTTATTCCAAGTCAATACACCTTGTTGCAACCAAAACGGTAGATTCTCATAAGCTAACTGTAATCTACCTAATATTTCTTGTGCAAGTTCACCTTTGTTTGCAAGTATACCTACAGTTTTACCTGGATTAAACAATAAGAACCATAAGATATATGCTACACTTGTTGTAGATTTACCACACTGTCTGGGTAATTTTGCTATATTGAATCTGTTTTCATTGAATCTTTTAATCATGTCTCTTTGAAAGTCATATAATGTAAATGGTATCTCACCAAAATCTACTGACATGATTTTCATGTATGTCTCTGCAAAATATACAGGGTCCTCCATACATTTCTTGTATTCTATTAATTGTTCTTTTGTGTATTCTAGATTTTGGAAACCTGACTTGATATTTGGATTACCGATATAATGACTTGTGCCGGTTGGGTTTTGAAATAGTTCTGGATTCGAATCTGGTGTAGGTGATTTTTTAGATACTCTTTTACTAGCAAGAAATTTTAACAGAGCTTTCTTGTTTTCGAAATAGAAATCACCAAATCGTTTCCACCCATCATGTAAATTGGAGTCGTACTCCTTTTGAGCAATGTAATCCATATTACTCCTTACCTAATAACTCTAATAAATCTTTCGTATTTAGTTTAACATTTAGATTATTATTAGTCACAGACTTTTCATTTTGCGTAGCACCTTTCTGAATCTTCTCAGTACGTATGTGGTGATCCATAAGTTGACCAGCAATATTTCCCAAAGTTTGCGCTGTATTAGATGCCACTTCAATAGCTCGCGGGTGCTCTGACTCCTGCGCGAGTTGAACTGCACTATCAAGTACGTCTTGAAGTCTCTCGCTTGCTGCGTACAGGACTTCCCTGGCGTACTCATAGTCATC
>CEQD01007003.1_pt1 | contig 11584 bp, 5 predicted proteins | sample 530511 | NCBI WGS metagenome assembly CEQD01 (sample SAMEA2620230, study PRJEB7988) | marine metagenome | biome: marine biome (ENVO:00000447); feature: surface water layer (ENVO:00002042); material: "saline water (ENVO:00002010), including plankton (ENVO:xxxxxxxx)" | depth 5 m | reverse complement strand
AGAACTGAACCATCTTGAAAGTCAACAACTGGCAAACTAATATCAGTATTTCTTTGAAACTTAATCGCAACACCATTTGCAGGAGCAGTGACAAAAGTTAGTTGTTGACCTGTAATCGTATAGTCAGTATCAATAGTTTTGACTACTTCATCTAGTGTTACAGTTATTCCTAGAATGGATATGTATGAAAAGCTAATAGCAAAATTAACTTCAGTTCCGTTTCCTGTGTGATTAGTAAACGTGTTGGTGTTGTTGACAGCCATAATTAGCCAAGTAAGTTAAGAGAAGCAAAGTCTTCTAATATATCAATTCTACTATCCGATACAAGTGTGTCATATAATTTACTATTTTTTCTTCTTCTATTATTAAAATCATTATATTTTTCTGGACTCATTTTTCTAAAGTTATTTTCTATCCAAAACTTTTTAGCATCTCTTTTATATTCTTCATGAATTTCTGCCATAGCATCTCCGACTTCTTCTCTTGCCATATAAATTAATTGTACTCTTGTAGCTTTATCAAAATCGTCTTTACTTAAATCACTAACTTGAAAAAGTCTTGCATATTTTTTTCTTAACTTTGGACTTAAATTATCCCATCTTAAATCGTCTGGTTTCATTCTCATTCTATTAATTACTTCTTGATTATTATTTATCCAATCTTGCATAGTTTGATACATAGTTTTTTGTAAAGAACCCTTTGTATAAGTGGCTGTTGAAAAAACTAAATCTTTATATTCTGTGTCATCTGTAAATAAAGCTTTAGGGTTAGTTGAACTTTTAGGGTAAATTGTCATATCAGGTCTTGCAAATTCTCTGCCAGTTTCCATTAATATTGTCATTACAGGGTCATTTACTGAAACTGTTTCTGTTGCGTGACCATCAAAAAAGATATTCATTTCATCTTTTCCAAAGCCTGTTGGTTTAATAGTATATTTACCAGTTATATGATTTTGATAAGGTATTGCGTTTGCATCTCCAAAAGGGGTTGTTCCTGCTGCTTCGTTTAAAACTCTTTGTGCAAATACTAAAGGGTTTATATCTCCTTCATATTGACCTTTAGCGACACGCTTATTCATAGCAATATCGCCATACTCTCCATAACTATTCTTTGCATTTTTAACAAACTTCATAGCTCCTGAAAAAGGAATGGTTGTTTGTGCAACTCTTCTTGCTAAGAAAGCATTTAACTGATAAGGTCGTTCTACTAATTGGAATAATTCAGCAATACCATCTAAGAAAGTTTTATCTATAGTTGAGTCATATACAGCAGCTTGAATCACTTGTTGTATAGCTTCTTTCTGTAATAATGCTTCTTCTCCCATATAGCCTGTAATTCTTGTAAAGTCAGCAGCTACAGAAAGAAAACTTGCATAAGGTTCTAATCTTTTATAGCTCCAATATTTATATTTAATTTTTCCATCTGCTCCTCTTACATACTTAACTTGGTCGTTTTCTCCTTTAACAACTTCATAAGCTTCTCCTTTTCTGCCATATTTTTTTATGTCTTCTTCTGTTGCAAGTAATCTAATTGAATATGGTTGAAAGCCTTGGTTAATCAGTAATTCTCTTTTTGCCAAACTCTTAGGCAAACCTCCTGTAATTGCTACAGGAGCTTCAGGGTCATTTGCTTGGTGAGATAAATATATTGAACCTGCAAAAACTGACGAGCCTATTCTAGTTCTTCCTCTAGCTAAAGCTCTAACACCTGCGTCTTTAGAAGTCAGGTCTGCATAATGTTGATCTAGCCAACTTGCTTTTCTTAAAACATTTTTACTAGCCCACGACATACCTGTAAGTTTTCCTACTCTTGTGTCTTGCATTTCAACAAGTAGAGCAAGTGGACTTGCGTTAAAGGCTTGTTTTGTGATGTTTATAGGAGTTCTAATAAAAGGAACTATTTGTCTTGCTAAAGGATATTCGTTGACTAAATTAGTAAATGCTTCAGAAAAAGAACCCTCTTTTAAATCTTCTGTAAATGTTGCTTCTGCTGCATATTTTCTGGCTCTATCTAATAACTCTAAATTTCTTTTTGATAATTTTCCTTCTACTGATTCTCTATTAATTACGTCCATAATACTATTGAATTGATTATTAACGTATTCGTTATATTTAGTACGATTAGCAAATTTGCGTGTACCTCTCTCCATAGCTCTATGTGTTCTTTCCCAAATCTCAGCCCTAACAAATGCTCTAAAATTTAACTGCTTAAATACTTCATCTTCTGCCATAAGAAATCTGCTAGGTATTCCGTATCCGTTCATAAAGGCTCTACCTAAAGCTCCTCTTGTACCTGTCCACCCTTCCATCATTAACTGCTGTGCAGATTGACCATCTAATAATGTTGCACTTGCATCAACAATATTTCTATTTGCTCTGAAAGCAACTACACCCATCTTCAAAGATTCAAAAGAAGTTGACATCAAGTACTGTAATTCTTTTAAAGCTCTTATTCTTTCTTCTTTTCTTTCAGCACCTACAAATTTTGCAGTAGGTCGCATAAATGTATTTAGACCAGTAGAAAGAATATTAACTTGATGTGTAATTGGGCTTGAAAGAATTGAATTAATAAATAAATGATTACTTATTTTTATAACTCCGTTACCTTTTTGTGCAGCCATAATTGCTTTTAAAGCTTTTGGATTTGTAGCTGCTATGTTAAGTCTTCTAATTGTTTGCTGTAACGCTTTTGTATCTCCGCTATCTGCCAACTTTATAATATCTTCAATATCAAATTCTCCTAGAGGGTCAGTAGGGTCAAGCATATCTTCTGCATTTTTTATTCTTGCTTTTTTTTGTATGTTCTCTGCTATGATTTCATCTTCTCTAAGGTTTTTTAAATTACTTAATCCTTTTTTTGTAAGCTTTCCTGAAGTTACGTTTGATAAGCTTAAAGCTCTTGATACAGGAGCAATAGTTTGTCGCTTAATACCTAAGACAGAATCAAAAAATTTTAAAGTAAAAGCAAAATCTTTTTTTAATCTGTCATAGTGAACTGTATCCATCTTTCCTGCTCTTTTTAGATTTATTTGATCGTCCATTTTTGCAGTTAAGTCTTGTAAGACTATTGCAGTTTCATTAACAATATCGTTCAATGCAATAATAGAAGCTTCTAAATCAAAGTCTCCACCTTTACCATATTGATCTATAAAATCAGTTAATACATTTATAGTATCTAAAGGTAATTGAGTTCTTGCCTTTGCTTGCATAGCCTTCCATGTTCTACTATTAGGCTTTACTGAAGCTTTTAAAGCTGCACCTCTAGCCATAATAAAATCAACTATTGCTTCTTTATTTGCAAAATTCTTGCCATTTTTACCTATAAAATATCTAGATAAATCTCTAGCATTTAGAGTTCTTGTTATCTTTTTACCTCTTAAAGGAACTGCACTTAAAGACTCTCCATCTCCACCCATATAATATTTCTGTAATAATGGGTGTTCTTTTATATTTTTCATATATAAATTAAGATTCTCCATCAAATTTTGTTGTTGGGAATTGTAAACTTGTTCTTCTATATCCGCACCGCTTCTATGAATAATTGCTTTTAGATTTGCCTTTAATCTATTTAGTTCTTCTCCTCCTTTATTTCTTAAGTTGTAAATTTGATTCATAAAGAAATCGACCATTTCATTACCTACTTTCCCTGCACTATCTTTTGTAATATCTCTAATTCCAAAAATTACCTTGGCTGTTGCTTTATCTATACCTGTCTTCTTGGCAAGTTTATTTATTTCTTTTACTCCTAGTCCTGTAGCTCTCATACTAACAGGTAACAAAATTTCTCCTGTAATAAAATCATTTGCTACAGAATATAGCCTTGCTTTTAATCTTTCTTCAGCAGGTTTTAAATTTCCAAATTCATCTGCTTCTGTTGCATTACCAAGCACATCTCTAATCAATGGTGCTATGTCAGTTCTCTCTGATAACCAACCTAATAATTTATCTTCATAAGGGTCAACAGCAACAGCCCCTACTCCAACCCCTGTTAAACCACCTCTAAATTTTTTAACTCCAACATTTTTTAAAAGTGCATTAGTTTTAAAAGCAGGTAATATGTATTGTGCTAATCCTTTTGAGATTCCATACACTGTATCGTTTCTATCTGCTTCTGTTTCTTCAAATCCTCCTATAATTTGACTAAATTTACGTCTTTCACTTACAGGCTTACTTAGAGGTATTAGTTCAAAATCAACAGGTCTTGATGAATCGTAAATATCTCCAAGAAGATAATCGACTATATCATCTCCTAACTTATATATATTATTTATGTTTTCAATATTTCCATTAACTATTCCATTTCTTATTTTTGTTGTAATAGTTTTATGTTTTCCATCTAAAAACTTTTGAAATTCTGCTTTGTCAAAATTATCTCCTTGTTCTGCTTTATATTCTTGTATTTCTTTATCTAAACCTTTTTGTAATCCATCAAGATATTTCTGTTCTTCTGTAAGTAAGTCAGTATCAGAAACACCAAAAATATTTGTTGCTTCTTCTTTAACTTTTTGGTCTTGGACTATTTCTGCATTTGTTGTTTCTGTTAATTCTTTTTGATTTGGTACTGGTTTGGGCTGTAGTTTTGGAGCAGTTTCTTCTTTAATCTGTTCTTTAGTTTCTTCTACAGCTTTTACACCTTCAGCAGCATTAAGCTCTGTCTGCATTGTGTTGTTTTCATTCATAGAACTTGTCATCTTTTAAAATAATGCAGGGTTTCTTTTAGCGTCTTTTAGGATATTAAGAACTTTTTGTTTGTAGTCCTTATCCGTAGCATACATATCATCAGGTCGGCTAAGAATTAAATCTAAAGCTTCTTCTGGTGTATCTACACTTACAATACCTTTTCTATCTGAGAATGGGTCATTCCACTCTTTTTTGTATTGTATAAATTGATCTCTTATATCTTCAAAATCTACAAAGTCTTCTTTAGTTTTCTCTAAACCTTTTCCAAAATCTTGCTCAGTATCAAGTAAAGATGATTCTCCTCTTTCAATCTGTACTCTGTTTGCTTCAAATCCTAAGTAATTATTTTTTCCTGAAGGAGATGCACCATTTGAGGTTTCGTGCATAGCCTGTGCTGCTGTTAATTCAGGAAACTTATGTCCGTATTTTTTAGCTAAATTATAGAAAATTACGAAATTGTGTTCTTGCCTTCTTGCTCCGTTAGGTTCATCTTTTTCATCTTTAATACCTATATCTTTTGCTGATAATACTTTGTCTTCATCTTCAATAAGTTTTAAAACTTCAGGATTCATTACTGGCTTTTGAAATTCTCCTGCTTGTGCTGATTGAGTACCAGTTATGGCATTAATAAAATTATTAGCAATATTTCCTAAGTTGTTTTGGTCAAGACCACTCTTTCTAATTTCTTTAGGGTCAATAACACCTTCCATGTCATTTATGTTTTTTATGCCTTCTTCCTTTTCCTTAGTATTACTAGGTTTCTCATTTTGAGTCTTACCTGAAACTTGTGAATTATCATCATTTTCAGAACTTCCCCCTACTGTTCCATCATCTACTTGACCACTCTGTCCTTGTCCATCATCTACTTGACCACTTAAACCTTCTATTATTTTTCCGTCACTATCTTTAGTAGTGTTTTTTCTATATTCTGTCAGCCTTTCATTAGATAAAGCTCCTTTCTCAACTAATCCGTATTGTTTGATTTGTGCATCAGTAACCCTTACAAATCTAAAAAACTGTCTAATACTATCTTTCTGAGTCGTATCAAAGTTACCTTCAGCATCATTAAAAGAAGCAATAATTCCATCAGGACTTATTGGCTCTCCATAAGAAAACTGTTCAGCCACATCTTCTAAGGTTGGTCTTTCTTGTACTCCATTTATAAATGGTGCTTCTACTTTTAAAGTCTGTGCAGTAAAAATTAAAGACCTAGCTCTTATTCTGTTATCCTCTAAAATATCTTGATTAAATTGATAAATAGTACGATTCTGGTCAAAAGTCTGATTGCCTTCTAATTCTGAAACATCTCTAATTGCTCGGATTTTGTTAATAGATTGTTCTTGTACTTGATCTACAAAGCTTTTAAATTCATCTTCATTTGGTGTTCTAAGTATTGGCTTACCTTCTTCATCAACCTGTCCTGTATCAATAGAAGGAGTTTTCCAATACTGTAAATATCTATTTGGTATTGAAAACTGTATGTCTTCTATTTGATCTTGCATATTAGGAGTAATATTTTTTTTGTTTTGGTAAATTTTATTTAGCTGTGATACTGTGTCTCCTGCTGCTTTTATTGCAACTTGATTTGCGTTTTTTACATCATCTTTTAAAGCATTAATCATATTTTCTCTAAATTCTAAATCAGCAGGTGTTTTCAAACTTTTATTCCATATATCATTTATAATTGCTAAACCATATTTTTTATCTCTTATCTCTCCAAAAGTAATTTTTTGCTGATAATAAATTTGACGTTCTTTATTATTTTGAGATAAAACATATTGATTATCTTTAACCCAAGTAGCAACTTTTTTATCAGTAGCAATAAGCTCGTTTATTCTTTCTTGATTTGCTTCTCTTTTCTCTTCAGACATATTCCCATCATCTTCTAATATAATTTTTTCAGCTTCTTCTATATCTAACTTAGGTTGAATTTTGTCTTGAAAATCATAATGTCTGCTTTCTAAAGTGTCTATTGTTTTTAAAGTTGTATTTAATTTATCTAAAAAGTTTTTTGAATTTTTTAAAGAGTTACGAGGATTTTCTGCAACTACTGTTTTTTCTTTACCATCAGCACCTATTATCTTTTTTGTACCTAGTGAATAACTTGGAAATAAACTAGCAAATTCTTTTATAAAATTTCTTGCATCTTCAAACCTAGCTTCTCCTGCACTTTTTTGACTAGCTATAGCAATAGCTCTATCCATTAAATAGTCTGTATGAACTCCCATTTCTTTAGTAAAGTCTTTACCGACATAGTATTTTCTTAATTCATCTGTCCATAGCTTTAATTCATTTTTTATATATTCTCTACCTTTACCTTCGTCTTGTAATAAAAACTCGCTGACTATTGTTTCTAGACCTATCCTATTAAGTTTTTCAAAATTATCTAATTTTAAATCTGTTCTTAATTTTGTATGTTCTTCTTGAAAAGTATTAATACCATTTTCTAATTCAGGTAAGAAGTATTTTTTGACATAATATTCAGGCATATCAAGTTGTTCAACTCTTGCATTTCTTTTTCCTGCTATATATCCCTGAACTTGTGGACTACTAAAAGGAAAAGCAGCCATTGATTTTAGTTTGTTATCTTGAGGGTCAACCATTTGAACTCTTTTAATATCTTCTACCCACTCTTTACTTAGACCTTTTGCTAACGATTTTGATTTACCAGAATAAAAAGCGTGTTTAAACCAAGGGTTATTTGCTCTTAACATTCTTGATTCTTCTTCATTACCTGCTTTTGTTAAAGCAGCCAGTTTATTAGCTATCTGTCCTGTAGTTTCCTCTAACTCAGTTTCTTTTGGATATAGGAGTTCTGCTTGTGCCATATAATTACTTCCTGCTCGCTGTCCTTTTTGAAATCCCTCTACTGTTTCATCTCGTTTTATTTCTTTTATTTTGTTAACTATTACTTTTTGCAGATTAGGTTCTATAGTCGCTAAAGCTTGTGCAACTTGAGCAACAGGACTATTTAAGTTAACAGCACCAATAGTACTTTGATTAACGAAGGGGTCTGTCCTTTGTACTTTTGATCTATAAACCATAATTAAACTGTCTTAGTTTTACCAATAGAATTGATAGCTGCTTCATGTGGAGCAATAGCTGTGAAAGCCCCTAATCCTGTTGATGCTACATTAGCAATAACCGATAGAGGAGATTGATACATTTGCTGTGCTTGCATATATCCTCTATTAGCAATATCTGTAGCTTGATTTCTACGACTATCTCTATTTGCGACTATTTGTTCTACATCTCTAAAGTATTGTTCTTCAGCAGATTCTAATTCTTGTGTCAAAACTTCTTTCATTCTTGCAGAATTTCTTTCAGCTTCTATTGTCAGCAGCGTAGCTAATCTACCTGACCTCCCTTCTGTTGCATAAATCTTGCCAACTGCTCTTTTTCTTTCTATATCTTTTTCTAATTTTGCTTGTGCAGTAGCTTTTCTGTCATCTGAAAGTTTAGCGTTTGTCGCTTCTTGCTGTCTTATCATAGCGTTATCAGCAGATATGGCTGTAGCTTCAGCAGCTTGATATGCGTAAGATGCTGTCTGTCTTGCCTGTTGATTCTTGGCTGCTGCTCCCATTACTCCTGTTACTGCACTTAAGGCCAAGGAAGCATTGAACAGATTACCTGCCAATCCAGTTAATCCTAAAGCTCCTGCTACAAAACACATTAGGCTATCCTCATGAATTGATAAAAAGGTTTTTTATGTACACCATATTCTTCATGATACTCGATAAACTTAAATCCTAAACTTTCTAACCACTTCATAGCTGCTACGTTTTCTGCATATACAACATTATATAGAATTGTATATGATTTCATTAACTGATCAACCCATATTCTACCTTTTCTAATTAATTGTATTCTGTATTTTTTATTATCAAATAGCTCTTCAGTAGAAACCATATAGATACAGCCATTAGCAGTTACACCACAAATACCAATAGGGTTATCTTCGTCTCCACAGATCGCCATAACTTCTTTACTAGCTAAGTATGAAACTTTTAGTGCGGTTTCAGGGTCTTGATCTGCTTGATAGAGAGCTTCTAGTTTATCCATCTCTCTCATATTGTCGCTTACATAATGCAAGTCTTTAAGGGTACATTTTCTTAAATGCCCCATACTACATTCGCCTACTTCTCATATTGAACATAGCTTCAAATTCTGCACTGGCTAACAATGTAGGAAGGAAAGTATTATTCTTTACATCTATATCTACTCTGTCTGCTCTACTCATTATCGGAACTCTAAATGTACCTGTAGCTAAATTAATTTGACCAATAGCAGAAGAAGCAGCACCCAGTAAACGACCACTAAATTTATGTACACTTGTGTCTCTATACTCAGGTGTTACTTCTACTTTAAAAAATCCTGTCTCTTCAAACTTAATATAAAAATGGTGTAGTTGTAATCTTGAACTAATAATTTCAGCAGAACTCTGTGTTGGCGATTCAGTAATTCTTTGTTTACTAAACCTGTAGTGCATTTCAAAAGGTTCTCCAATAATTACTTTTGCATTTCTATAGTCTCCGTTTGCTTCTATAGTTGACGTTGTTCCATCTGTTTGGTTTGTGGTTTTTATTATTGTTCCTGCTTTTAATGTTTGAGTAGTTCCGTTAAGATCAACAAACGTACTGGTTTCATTTGATGCTATATATCTTCCTACTACATTCATCTCTCCTCTTAGTCTATAAGGAACAGTAAATATAGTTTTCTTAGTTGTTGTGTTAAATGTAACTGTGACATTGTTACTAGCTTCAGTAACTTTATGATCTAAATGATATTCAAACGTAGCGTTATCTTCTTTGTAATCAGATTCAAAAGGTAGTTTTTCTAGGGTTACATGAGTATCTTCTTCTATGACTAGAAATAAATCAGTACCTATAAAATCTACATTCTTTATTCTTCTGTTTGGATTAATAGTAAAAGTAAACCAACTGTTTAAAACTTTCTGTCCTTGTGTTCCAAATAACCATCTATTAATAAATAATTTGTTTGGGTTATCAGTTCCTAAACAAACTAAAATATCTTGGTTATTAGATACAGCAAGTTTAAATATTCCGCTTGGTATCAACCTTGGTACATGAATAGTTATGTTACTAGCATCTTTTAAGGTTACATCTGTTTGAGTTATATATTCTCTGATACCTGCAAAGTCTCCTTTCTTTGTAAGAAAATAAATAGAAGAACCAGAACCTACAGGCGGTGCATCATCTGAAGACTCAAACTCAGTTGCTACAAGTACGTTAGCTGTTAATGGTGTTAAGTTGTCTGCTGAACTAGATAGTATAAACTGCGTTTGTTCTGAGAATAGAATCAACTGCTCTCCCATAGTTACAGCGTGTTTTAAGATAGCAACTTTTGTGTGTGAAGCTGCAACGTCTATAGGGTGGGAGTCAACAATAGTTAGAACAGTATCAGGAAAAAAATTAAAGAAGTCTGACACGTTAGACAGAATCACGTTGTCATCTGCTAGAAAGCCTAATCTGTTTCTAAAGAAAAATACGTTGCTTATATTACGACCAATAAACGAGGGGTCAGGTGCAGATATTTCATCTCCTGAAGTGCGTTCTCCCCAAACAGGTAAAGTGTAATCCGTTCCATTTAAAGTATAAGTATCTCCATCTACTCTTGCAAATCTAAAATTACCATCAGCCTGTCTAATTAGAACGTGGGGCATAGTTGAGTAATCAAATTTAAAAGGTATTCCTGCTTGTACTGTCTCTTCCCATTGTCCTTCTTCAAAGGTTCCTCCATTATTAGTGACAAACTTCACATAGTAATTATCAAAATTTGTATTGTCATCTCCTTTTACTTCGACAACGTAACCATCAGGAGAAACAGTAGGTAAGTCTGTAAACCTTTGCACTGAGTCTTTTACAATAGATAGCTGTGTATTACCTTGAGTGTCACTTCCATCTATAGAAAAATTACTTCCATCTGTTTTTCTAACATATATAACACTTCCGTTTCTTGTTACATCAAATCCAGTAAGACCACTTGCTAATCCGTTAGCTAAGTCATTAGCAACTCCTGAAGTACTAAGAGTCGAGTCATTAGTAGTGTCATCTGTGACAGTTACCCCATCTACTGTGACAGTATAGATAGTATTATTTGAGACTTGCTCTACAAATATAATTGCTTTTGTTCCTGTACCACCTGACAAAGTAGTATCCATAGCAGTAGCTACGCTTGTATTAACAACAAAAGTGAAGTCAGCAATCGTTACAGTTTTAATTTCACTTCTTGGGTTTGTTGTATTTAAGTATGTAGTTCCGTCAGGTGTTTCTACAGTTTTTTCATTACCTTGTAGGTCATAAACTTTTACACTTCCATTACTGAAAATGGCTACATACTGTTCATTTACATCTCTATTAATAGTTTGAATATGAACATTTCCTAGACTTTGAGTACTTAAATTAGTAACGTGCTGTATGCCTGATCTTTTTATAAGACCAACTACAGGGTTACTATCTGCATTGTCTTGTATGTCTGCGTGGTCTGCTTGCTTAGATGAATCAGAAGCTTGTGAAACTCCCCTCAATAAAGTTGGAATAGCTCTTGATACAATTCCCATAATTACCTATTAAGTACATCAGCAGGAGTAAAGGTATCAATAGCATTATTTAAGTTAGGGTCGCCTGTAAGAACATTATGATCTGCATTTGATAAATCTGTTTCCATTAATATTGATCTAGCTCTAGCTTCATCTTGCCCTGTATAAGTCCTTAAACCATCATCTCCAATTAATCTATCTACAAATATTCTTGCAGCTTTTATATTCATATAACGTCTAGCAGGTTCAGGCAGTTCTACAAAATCTCTAAAGTAAGTAACATGACAAGTTAAATCATTATCAAATTTAAAAGTATTATTTTTTCGATCATATAATTTAAGACCTC
>CEQD01057925.1_pt1 | contig 11676 bp, 9 predicted proteins | sample 530511 | NCBI WGS metagenome assembly CEQD01 (sample SAMEA2620230, study PRJEB7988) | marine metagenome | biome: marine biome (ENVO:00000447); feature: surface water layer (ENVO:00002042); material: "saline water (ENVO:00002010), including plankton (ENVO:xxxxxxxx)" | depth 5 m | reverse complement strand
TTTTTCTCACCTCCAGAAAAGCCTTCATTTAAGGATCTTTTCATCAAGTCTTCATTCATTCCAACAATTTTAATATTTTCGTCATACAATTTTGAAAACTCTCTAACACTAAGTTCTTTGTCTCCTAAAAATTTTCTTTTCGCGTCGACTGATGCTTTTATGAATTGCCAAGGCCTTACACCAGGGATTTCAGATGGGTATTGGAAAGCCATAAATATACCTTTCTTGGCTCTTTCATCAACTTCCATTTCAATCAAATCTTCATTGAAATATCCAATTTTGCCTGAATCAACGGTATATGAATCTTTACCTGCAATAACATTTACTAAGGTACTTTTGCCGCCCCCATTTGGCCCCATTATGGCGTGTGTCTCACCTTTATTGATGGTTAAATTTAATCCATCTAAAATTTTTTCTTCTGTTTCAGAAACAGAAGCTTTTAAATTTTTTATTTCTAATATTTTATCCAACTGCTCCCTCCAAGCTTACTTTCAATAATTGTCCTGCTTCAACAGCAAATTCAAATGGAAGCTCTTTAAAAACTTCTTTACTCCAACCAGTAATAATCATGTGGTGTGCCTCTTCTTCATCAAGCCCTCTTTGCATTAAATAAAACAATTGCTCATCACTTACTTTAGAAGTAGAAGCTTCATGTTCTAATTTAGCAGTGGGATTTTTTACTTCGATATATGGAACAGTAATTGCACCACACTGATCACCTATTAAAAGAGAATCACATTGAGTAAAATTTTGAGAATTTTCTGCGGATGGAAGAATTTTTACTTGTCCTCTATAAGTATTGTTACCCTTTCCTGCAGAAATACCTTTTGCAACAATTGTGCTCTTTGTATTTTTACCAATATGAATCATCTTTGTGCCAGTATCTGCTTGCTGATGATTATTTGTTAATGCTACCGAATAAAATTCACCAATGGAATCGTCACCTTGCAAAATTACACTAGGGTACTTCCAAGTTATAGCTGATCCAGTCTCTACTTGGGTCCAACTTATTTTTGATTTATTACCACATTTACCTCTCTTAGTTACGAAATTGTACACCCCTCCTTCACCATCTTTATTTCCTGGATACCAATTTTGTAATGTGGAATATTTAATCTCTGCTCCATCAAGAGCAACAAGCTCAACAACAGCTGCATGTAATTGGCTACTTTTTCTTATCGGGGCTGTGCAACCTTCTAAATAACTTACATAAGAATTTTTATCAGCAATAATAAGCGTTCTTTCAAATTGACCTGTATCAGCTGTATTTATTCTGAAATAAGTCATAAGTTCAATTGGGCACTTAACTCCCTCGGGAATGTATATAAATGAACCATCGGAAAAAACAGCTGAATTGAGGTTTGCAAAGTAATTATCTGAATAAGGGACAACACTACCTAAGTATTTTTCTACTAACTCTGGATGATTTTGAACTGCATCACTAAATGAGCAAAATATTATACCTAATTCTTTAAGTTGCTTTTCGTAAGTGGTTGCAACTGAAACACTGTCAAAAACTGCATCAACGGCTACTCCGGCTAATTGAGCTCTTTCTTCAAGTGGAATTCCGAGCTTTTCAAAAGCTTCCAGCATTTCTGGGTCAACTTCATCTAATGATTTTGGTGCATCAGATTTATTTGGAGCAGCATAATAATGGATATCCTGGTAATCAATCTTGGGATAGTCAACCATAGCCCATTCTGGCTCTCCTTCTTTTTCATCTTGTTTTAACCAATGCCTATAAGCTTTAAGTCTCCAATCTAGCAACCATTCTGGTTCATTCTTTTTCTGACTTATTAGTTTTACAACATCTTCATTTAAGCCTTTAGGTACAACTTCTGTATCAACATCAGTTGTAAATCCCCATTTATACTCTTTGTCTTCTAATTTTGATTCTCTTGATAATGAATTATTTTCCATGTTAAGCAACTCTTTTGATATGAATTTTAATTTATTTATTAATTTAACTAAACTATAATAATTATATCAGAGATAATATATAATGAGCCTATGTCATTTGAACCTATTATTGGACTCGAAGTTCATGTTCAATTAAATACTAATACAAAGATGTTTTGCGCGTGTTCATCAAACTATCTAGATGTCGAACCCAATACGTACGTTTGTAATGTTTGCTTAGGTCTACCTGGATCACTGCCGTCTGTTAATTATGAAGCAGTAATTTCTGCTATAAAATTAGGCCTTTCACTAAATTGCAAGATATCAAATCTTACTAAATTTGACAGGAAAAATTATGTTTACCCTGACCTAATGAAAGGTTATCAAATATCTCAACTTGATTATCCAATTGCAATTGAAGGAAACATGAAAGTAAAAAATGTAGAGAATAAATTTAGTGATATAAGAATAAACAGAGTACACATGGAAGAAGATGTTGCAAAATTAATTCATGATGAAATATCTGGAGAAGTGCTTGTTGATTTAAATAGGTCTGGAATGCCATTGCTTGAAGTTGTAACTGAACCCGACTTCAGATCTGCTGTTGAGGCAGAAAATTATTTAACAAATCTTCAATCGATAGTTAGGTATTTAGAAATTGGAAATGCAAACATGGAAGAAGGTAGTTTTAGGTGTGATGCAAATGTAAGCATTAGAAAAAAGGGAACGAATGTTCTTAATGAAAAAGTAGAAATTAAAAACATGAATAGAATTAAAGCCGTTTCAAGGGCCATTGAATATGAAATTAAAAGGCAAACAAGTGAAGTTGAATCTGGTAACAGAATTATCCAGGAGACAAGAGGATGGGATGACATCAAATCTGAAAGCATCCCTCAAAGATCTAAAGAAGATGCTCATGATTACAGATATTTTCCTGAGCCTGATTTACCTGTAATTAAATTAAATTCAGAAGATATTAACAAAATTAAAAATGAACTTCCTGAACTTCCTGAAGATAAATTTGAACGCTATGTTAACAATGTTGGAATATCAGAATATGACGCAAGAATAATAATTTCAAACAAGAATAAAACAATATTTTTTGAAGACGTCATAAATAATTTTAAAAATATGGATCCTAAATTAGTTTCTAACTGGCTAAATGTAGAAATTAATGGGGTATCAAATAGTTTGAAAGATTACGAATTAGAAAAAATGAAATTATCATCAAAAAATTTTGGAAAATTAATTAATTTAGTTAGTGAAAATCAAATAAATAAAAATTCGGGTAAAGAAATACTCTCTAAAATTTACATTACTGATGAAGACCCAGTTGAATTGGTTAATAAAATGGGTTTGAAATCAATGAATAATAAAGATGAATTAGTGATTATGGTTAAAGATGTTTTGAGTGATAATAATTCTGCTATCGAAGACTACAAGAAAGGCAAAGAAAACGCAGTAAGGTTTTTAATAGGTCAGGTTATGAAAAAATCAAGGGGTACAGCTAATCCTGCTGATACTGAAGAAGAGATAATTAGGCAATTAAATGAAGAATAAAATTACTGGTATTGGTGGAGGAACAGGGTTATCAACTTTATTTAGGGGATTAAGAAAAAAAGATTTAGAAATATCAGGAATTATATCTGTAACTGATGATGGAGGTAGTTCAGGCAGATTGAGAGAGGGATTTGGAATACTCCCTCCAGGAGACTTTAGAAACTGTCTAGTTGCATTGTCAGATGCAGAACCTCTTTTAAAAAAATTATTTCAACACAGATTTGAAGGCAATGACCCTTTAAATGGTCACTCTTTCGGAAATTTATTTATTCTAGCCATGGAAAAGATTACCGGAAACTTTGAAACAGCACTTGAAGAATCGTGTAGGATATTAAACGTAAAAGGTAACTTAGTTCCATCTACTCTTGATAATATTGATTTAGAAGCAACAATGAAAGATGGTTCAAGAATTATAGGAGAATCAACTATACAGAAAAATTTGTCTGGGATAGAAAAAATAGATTTAACGCCAAAAAACGCTTACTCAAATCCTAAATCAATTGAAATAATAAGAAATTCGGATTACATCATAATTGGTCCAGGCTCATTATATACAAGTATAATTCCAAATTTTCTTGTAAATGGAATTGTTGAAGCTATTCATGAGAGCAATGCAAAAAAAATATTGGTTTGCAATGTAGCTACTCAATTGTCTGAGACAGATAATTTTAATGCTGCTGATCATTTCTATGAAATACAAAAATATACTCAAAATCTAAAAATTGATTACTTTATTGTTAATAACAAGCTGGATGAATTGGGTGATAATTTTCCTACAAGTTCTGTTGTTGAGATGGGAGACCTCTCAAATTTATCAACAAATGTAATTAAAAATAATTTAATGAATGATAACTTTAAAGGACACCATGACTCTGATAAACTGTCCAATGAAATTATGAAAATTATAGAAAAATAATGTTTACAGTACTATCAATTATTATTTCACTAGCTTTAATATCAGTAATACTTCTTCAAGTAAGAGGAGGAGGGACTGCTTTATTTGGTCAAGCTGAAAGCTCATTTAGGGTTCGTAGAGGCTTTGAAAAAGTTTTGTTCAGAGGAACTATATTTCTAAGTATTATATTTGTAATTATTGCTGTTTTAAGTGCTCGATTTTAAGTCTTCTTCCAAGTAGATTTAAAACCATTATCTATTATCTCTATACCTTTTTCTAATAATTGATCTCTTATTTTATCTGCCATTATAAATTCTTTAGACTTTCTAAATTCATTTCTCTTTTCTAAAAGATCATCTATTTCTCTATCAATAAATTCATTATTATTTGTTTCACTTTTAGTTTTTTGACACAATCCAGTAATTTCCAACATTTTTTTTAAATCATTTTGAGCAATTGAAATATCAAATTCTTTACTAAAATTATTAATTTTCTTTGATAATGAAATAATCTGTGATAGTGCTACTGAAGTATTCAAATCATTTGATAATGCCAAATTAAATTTATCAAATTCTTTGCTTGACTCAAGTTTATTGTCACTATTTATTGAAATAGCATTTATTGCATCTTTTATTCTTTTAAGAGGCTTAGAAAAACTATTTATTATTTTCTCATCATAAAGTAGAGGTTTTCTGTAGTGAGAAGAAAGAATCCACATTCTTAACAAATCAGCACCAAATATTTCTATAGCATCTTTGAGCTTTATTAAATTGCCCAAAGACTTACTCATTTTCTCTCCTTGAATCTTAACCATTCCATTGTGCATCCAAATATTTGCAAACTTTTTTCCATTTAGTGATTCACTCTGAGCAATTTCGTTTTCATGATGAGGAAAAATCAAATCTATACCACCTCCATGAATATCTACTGTGTCGCCAATAGTATTTAAAACCATTGAACTGCATTCGATATGCCACCCAGGCCTCCCTTTTCCCCATGGAGAATCCCAAGAAGGCTCATCAGGCTTTGAAGACTTCCAAAGTGCAAAGTCACCGACTGACTCCTTGTTTAAATTTTCATTAACTCTTGTTCCAGATAAAGAATTTTTTATATCTCTTGAACTAAGTTTTCCATATTTGTCAAATTTACTAACTCTGAAATAAATACTGCCATTTATTGAATATGTCATATTTCTTTCTTCTAATTTTTTAATAAATTCAATAATATTATCAATTTCATCTGTTGCCTTTGGGTAATGATTTGCTCTTTTTACTCCTAGTTCGTCCATATCTTGAAAAAAGGCATCAATATATTTTTCTGAAACTTCATCCGCACTTATTTTTTCTTCTAATGATTTAGCAATAATTTTGTCATCTACATCAGTAAAATTTTGGATTCTGTTTACATTAAATCCTTTTGATGAAAGGAATCTATCTAATATTTCAAATGAAACTGAAGAAAATGCATGACCTAAATGGCAATAGTCAGAAGTAGTTATTCCACAAACATACATGTTTATAGATTTTGTTTTTACTTCTTTATATTCTTTTGAATATGAATCGTATATTTGAATCATAACTTGATTAAGTTTACTGCACACAGAGTTCCTATGCCGTCACCAGATCCTATAAGTCCCAACTTATCAGTTGTAGTAACCTTTACATTAATATTTTCACTGTTTAAGTTCAATAATTTACTAATATTTTCTTCAATTGATTCAAGATATTTAGCAAGTTTTGGTTCTTGTATAATTATTTGAATATCAATGTTTTTAATTTGTTTATTCTCTTTTTTAATAAGATCCAATGTATTTTTTAAAAATAATTTTGAAGAAGCATTTTTCCATTTTTGATTTGATGAAGGGTAGTACCTTCCAAGGTCACCATTAGATGATGCGCCTAGTATAGCATCACATATTGCATGAAGAACAACATCTCCGTCGCTATGACCAAGAAGGCCTTTTTCAGAAGGAATTAATAGGCCTCCAAGAAAGAGTTTTTCACCTTTTTTCAATTTATGAACATCTGATGATATTCCAGTTAAATTTGAATTAAAATTAACATTATCAAGTTCAATTAAATCATCCTTATAAGTAATTTTATGATTCAAGATATTTCCATCAATAATTCCAACTTTTATATCTTCCTTCTCAAAAAGCTGAACTTCATCAGTATAATCAAAATTATCTATATACCTTGTTACTAGTTCACTTAATTTATAATAATTAAAAAACTGAGGGGTTTGTGAAAAATATAAATTACTTCTATCAATTGTTGATAAAGTGTTTTTATCATCAATTTTCTTGACAGTGTCAACAATTTTAGTAACAGGAAAAGCACAACTGTATTTCTTCAATTGTTTAATTCCTTCATTAATAATTTGAGGGTTAAAAAATGGTCTTGCCGAATCGTGAATAATAATATTCTTTGGCTCAAAAGGTGCAATATAATTTATTGCATTACTTACTGAACCTTTTCTTTCATTTGATCCTTCAATAATAGTAACTCTACTTTGCTGGTCACTTGATAAATTTTCTTTTATAGTTTCTTTATTTTGTTTAGAAGCAACAATTATTATTTTATCAATTTGATCATTTGATAAAAATTTTTCAAGGGAATATAAGAAAAGAGGCCTACTATTAAAATCAGAGGTTGTTTTATCAAATTTACCCATTCTTTGACTTTTTCCTGCACAAAGTAAAATAGCACAATTTTGACTCTTATTTGATAAATTATGATTCACGAAAATCAATTATATCAGACTGAAATCGGTATATTAATTTATTTTTTTGAATTTGATTTATTTATTACAAGCTTATTATTTTTTGAAGTAACTACTACCGAATCTCCATCTTGAAATTCACCTGATAATAATTTTTTTGCAAATTCGTTTTCGAGACTTCTTTGAACAACTCTTTTAAGTGGTCTTGCTCCATAAGCTTTATCAAACCCGTTCTCGACTAACCAATTAATTCCATTTTTAGTTATTTTCATACTTATTCCTAAGTCATTAACTCTGGCAATGAATTTACTCGTAACAATTTCTGCAATATTTGACAGTTCTTCAACTGACAAAGAGTCGAAAATTATAGTCTCGTCAATCCTATTTAAAAACTCAGGCCTAAAGTGATTAACCAGTGCTTCCTCTACTGCAACATTTCTAGAATTTTTTTGAGATGATGTTCCCGAAAAACCAATTGATTCTTTAGCAATATGAGATGAACCAAGATTACTTGTCATAATTATTACACTGTTTCTAAAATTAACTGTTCTTCCATGACCATCAGTCAATCTACCATCGTCAAGCAGCTGAAGGAGTAAATTCATTACATCTGGATGAGCTTTTTCAATTTCATCAAATAATATAACTCTAAAAGGCCTTTTTCTGACGGCTTCGGTTAACTGGCCAGCGTCATCATAACCAACATAGCCTGGAGGCGCACCTATAAGTCTTGTAGCAGATCCTTTATCCATATATTCGGACATATCTATCCTGACTAAATTGTCTTCGTCGTCAAATAAACTTTCAGCAAGTGCTCTAGCTAATTCGGTTTTACCAACTCCAGTAGGTCCTAGAAAAATAAATGTCCCCACTGGCCTCTTTGGATCACTGACGCCTGATCTTTGCCTCCTTATTGCATTTGATAATGCAACAACAGCATCATCTTGTCCTACTAATCTTTCGTGGAGCTTCTCTTCAAGGTTAATTAGTCTTTCTTTATCTTTTTCTACAAGTCTTGTTACTGGTATATCAGTTCTTTCTGATATTAATGTTGCTATACTCTCTGAATCAACAATTAGCTCATCATTATTACTATTTGCTTTTTCATTATTTGTCATCTCTTCATGCAAATTTAATCTTTCGGATTTAAACTTTGAAGCAGCTTCATAATCATTTCTTCCGTTAGCGGCTTCTTCTTTATCAATCAAACTTTTTATTTTACTGTCGTAATCTTTAATATCATCTGGCAATGCTTCAGAATCAATTCTAACTTTAGCTGCAGCTTCATCAATTAAATCAATAGCTTTATCTGGTAAAAATCTATCAGTAATGTATCTAGCACTTAAATTAACTGAGGCTTCAAGAGCTGAATCAGTTATTACAATTTTGTGGTGTTTTTCATACCTTGGCCTTAAAAACTTTAACATTTCTACTGCAATATCTTGATCAGGTTCATTTACATTAACAGGTGTAAATCTTCTTTCTAAGGCCTTGTCAGATTCAATATATTTTCTGTATTCTTCTGGAGTTGTTGCGCCTATTAACCTCATTTCTCCTCTAGCTAATGCGGGCTTCATCATATTTGATGCGTCTATGGCACCTTCAGCTCCTCCAGCTCCAACAACGATATGTATTTCATCAATAAATAAAACTATTTCACCTGATGCAGCTCTAATTTCATCCATTACCGCAGTTAGCCTCTCTTCAAATTCTCCTCTAAATTTTGCTCCAGCTAACAATGATGCCATTTCCAGCTTCAACAATTTTCTATTTTTTAAAGATTCTGGGACATCATCTATTACAATTCTTTGGGCCAATCCTTCTACCAATGCTGTCTTACCAACTCCAGCATCACCAATAATTACCGGATTATTCTTTGTTCTCCTTGTAAGAGTTTGCACAACTCTCTGTATTTCACTATCTCTTCCGACAACTGGATCTAATTGCCCCGCTCTTGCTAACTTAGTCAAGTCCACACTATATTTTTCTAAAGCCTGATATTTTTTTTCAGCGCCTTGATCACTAACTCTTTGGCTACCTCTTATTTCTTTGAGAGCATGATAAATTCTTTCCATTGTTATGTTATTCAATTTTAGAAGCCTATCTATTTCTCCATCGTCAAGAGATAATAAGCCTTTCAGCAAATGTTCGATAGCAATGAAATCATCATTTAACCTTTGTCTTTCTTCCTGAGCTTCATCTAATACTTTCTTAAGTCTTGGTTCAATGTAAATCATCCTAGTAGATGATTGCCTTTGACCCAACGTTGGTAAACTTTTTAAAGAAAATTCAAGATCTTTTTTCATTTCTGAAAGTTCGACTCCTAGAAATTCAAATATTTTTGTTGCCATACCATCTTTTATAGATAACATTCCTAACGCTAGATGCTCAGCATCTAGTTGTGCGTTTCTCATATCAGAAGCCCATGCGTGAGCTCTTTCTAAAGCTTCAGAAGCTTCATTTGTATAGTCTTCTCTTCTTGGCAAAACCATATTATTTGTTACCTTCTATTAATTTGATCACTATTATTAATATAACACGTATACGTTATATTATATCATAACATATATTATAACTTGATATAACTCGTGTCAACATAAAATTATTCTTACTGTTATATAAATTTACTTTTTAATATACTTACATTCTCCAAGGAATTAAATGTTATAAAACACAAAAATGAATGAATTTAATAAAAAACCCAGATTTTTAACTTATCCTGCAGATAAGATGGAAAATTACTTGTATGAATATGTAAATTCATACAATGGAAAAACTTCAAAATATATTAAAAATTATTTTGGGTGGGATGAATTAGGATTTGATAGTTTAAAAAATATATATTCAGGAAAGGCATTTAGGCCTTCAATATGTATTCTTGTATGTACTTCATTTTCAGGGACTTTAGAAATGGCTCTCCCCCCTTCAATATCTGTTGAACTTGTTCATAATTTTTCATTAATTCATGATGACATTGAAGATAATGATAAATTTAGACGTCATAAACCAACATTGTGGACAATTTGGGGAATTCCTAAAGCAATAATAACCGGTAATTCGATATTGGTTTTAGGAAATAAGGTACTAAATAATATGGTTAAAAATGGTTCCACAGAAAAAGATTTATTCATTTCTCAAAAAATTTTAACTGAAAGTTATTTAAAGATGATGGAAGGTCAATTTTTAGATATTTCATTTGAAAAAGAAAAAATTATTTCTCTAGAAAAATATCTAAAAATGATAAGTCTAAAAACCGGTGCTCTTATTGAATGTTCCGTAAAATTAGGTGCTATAGCTTCTAGAAAAACTGTTGATAATAATCTTTACAATTTAGTTTCAACTTTTGGAAAAGATATTGGTCTTCTTTTTCAGATAAGGGATGACCTATTGGGAGTATGGGGAACTAATAGGACAGGAAAGCCTGTTGGAGCAGATATTAAACGAAAGAAAAAAAGTTTGCCAATAATTTTATCTTTAAACTCAAGAAATAAATCTGCCACCGAAAATATTAATAAAATAATGTTGAAACAAGAACTTGAAGATAATGATGTAAATGATGTTATGAACATAATGGATGAATTAAAAATTAAAAATAAATGCGAAGAAATTTCAAAAAATTATCAACTTAATATTGAAAAAACAATTGAAAAACTACCAATTGAAACTAACCAAAAAAAGATTTTTAATGAAATTTCAGAATTTCTTATTTCGAGAGAAAACTAAATGATTCTTTTAATTCATACAAATGAAATAAATTTAAAAAACCATTTATATGTAAAAAATATTGAAAAATTAGAGACCATCGGTGAAATGAATTTTTTGAAAGGAACATCGGTTCCGCTTAAAGATGATGTGATTATTTATAAGTGCAATGGATCCAAAATCGAAATGATGGTTGCTTTAAAATGGATCAAATTAAATTTTGATATAAACTCCATAATATTTTTTGATTATGTTGATGCAATTAATAAAGATGTCCTAGAAAATCATTTAATTATTCCAAAAGAAATATCATGCCTGGATGACCTTCCATTAGAATGGGGTAATAATCCTTATATTGAAAAGATAATATCTAAAAACTCACCTAACAAAAAAATAAGGACTGTAGTTTACAATGCTAACCTTGATTTTTTTTACGGAAATATTATAAGCATTGATTCAAATATAGTTAATAAAACCCTAATTAATGAATTGAATAATCTCGATAAATTTGACGCATACAACAATCTTATTTTTACATGTAATAAATTTGCTAACGAAAATGAAATTGATATATATAATATCTGTCTTGGAAGACCCTCAACAAAGAAAAATTTTGATTTAAAAAAATTTTTTGAAAATTTAATTTAATAATGAGTATCAATAAACAAAATAATCAAAAATTAATTAAGACCTCATATGAAAATTTTCCTCTATGGTCTTCTTTATACTTAAGAAATTTAATGCCTGATCTTTCATCAATATATTATTTCTGCAGAAAAGTTGATGATTTAAGTGACCTAAAAAAAGAACATGCAATGGATGAATTACGAAATTTAGAAATATCTCTTCAGGATTGTTTCAAAGCTAAATGCAGTGAAAAAGATGAATTTTTTGATTTG
>CEQD01069457.1_pt1 | contig 11814 bp, 16 predicted proteins | sample 530511 | NCBI WGS metagenome assembly CEQD01 (sample SAMEA2620230, study PRJEB7988) | marine metagenome | biome: marine biome (ENVO:00000447); feature: surface water layer (ENVO:00002042); material: "saline water (ENVO:00002010), including plankton (ENVO:xxxxxxxx)" | depth 5 m | reverse complement strand
ATATACCAAATGAATTAAGATTAGAACTATCTATGAAATATTTACAATTATATGAACTGATTACAGGAAACAAAATTTAATATAAACGATTACGTTTGTATTAAATATATATTAGTTTGTCCCATTTTAAATCTTCAATGGTGTAAATGGTTGATTAATTTTCAATACAAATTATTTTATCAAGACCTAATGCTTTCATTTCCTGTTTATTATTTTTCATATAATTAAAAAATATTTTAGGTTTCCCGTGTTTCTGTGTTTTTAATTTTTTAAAATTTGAAATTTCATAATAATATATTCCATTATGAATTATTACATTAATTTCATTAAACATTTCTTTTTCATAAAATTCATCTATTGTTAATTCAGTAAATTCGTTGCTCATATATTTAAAATAGATTATCGTTTTAAATTATTTTTTTATACATAATATCACTTCTTAATACTATTTTTTCACCGGATTTAACTATACAACCTTCATGTAATATATTGTGTTTAAAAATTAACAATTGTCCTTTCTTTGGAATAATCGGAGTTAAAATTTTATCTTGTTTAAGTTTTTTTTTTATTATTTTTCTATCATAATGTATAAAATTTGTTTCACCTCCTTCAAAATCATCATTCAAATAAATTAATAATGTAAAGAACGATTTTTTGTTACCGTCAATCTTATCTCCATCATAATGTTCTTTAAAATATTCACCAACATTATATTTATAAAATAATAGATTTTTAAATAATCCTTCTAATTTGAATACATTATTTGTCATTGTTTTTGGAATTAAATCAATTATCTTAATTTTATTCCATAGATTTTCAATTATTTTTTTATCATCTAAAAATGTTCTACTATTATTTCTTGTCTCTGATTCAATACTTTTGTGTTTATCTCCAATAGGAGCCTTTTGAAAATCATTATTATTAATTAATTTTAAAAAATTATCACATTCTTTATCAGATAAAAAATTATCTATTGTCAAAACAAGTTTATCAATATTTTCCTCCCCCGGTAATTGAATTATTTTTGATTCCATTATTTAATATTAATATATCTATTATAAATAAATTGAAACATTTAAATAGTTAATTATAAATACTTTACACTAATCATAAAACGAAATATGAGCCTATGAATCATGTATGTAATAAAGTAAAAATACAAATAATGTAAAAAGATAATTGTAATATTTTATTATAATGGAACAAGTGATAATAAAATATAATTTTTATAATGATTACCTTTATGATAATGATTTTTTAGAAATATTCAATAAAAGAAAAAAATATATTAAAAATAAATATAATTTTAAACTCTGTGATGATGAATTAATAAAAGAATACTTTGTTGAAATATTTTCTTGGACTGTTATTAATAAACATACATTAAATGATATTAATACAGTTATTAATAAATATCTTCCAAATGGAACAATTATAGATCCATGTTCTGGAAATAGTTTTCATACATTTTTGTTTAATAAATTTTTGAATTATAATATTATAACAATTGATATACAACCTGAAAATAATGCTTGGGTTGATACAATAGAAGATGATGGTTTAGATTATATAAAAAAAATGGAAAATCATAGTAATAAAATATTATTATTGTCTTGGATTGATTATACTCATAATGAATTACCTTATAATTTATTAATTAACTTTAAAGGGGACTTAGTTATAAGCATTGGTAATTATAGAGAAATTGATTGTAAAAAATATATGGATGAATTGACTAATAAATATAAATTATTGAAAGAATACTATTGTAAAATGCCTTGGGATTCTGTTGAAGAAATCAAACTATATTATAAATACAAATAAGCAAATTAATGATAATTAATTTTCAGCTTTTAAATAACTACCAATATAATATTCAAGAGTTTCAATATCTTCTATTATTCGGTCGCTATCAGAATCAATAGAAAGAGTACCATGTCTTTCTAATCCAACCAAATCATTGTTTAACAAATTATCATAACAATTTTTTGCCAAATTCATTGAACCGGCATCATGATATTTTACATTTTTACCTATATTTCCTACATTAATTTCAGGAAAACAGTCTTTAATTAAGTTTAATTCTCTTGGTTTATCAAATCCCATATAAGAAATCACATTAGGTGGATGAGCGTGAATAACAAATGTGTCTTTATCAAAAAATTTTGTGTTGGTTAATAAAAACGAGTGCATATATAATTCTCTTGAAGGTTTTCCTTTTTTATTATCGTAAGATAAATTTCCTGCATGATCAAAGTCAATTTTAAGAATTTGGTTTTGATGTAAATCATTTTTTCTGACAGAACTTGGTGAAATTAAAAAGTATCGTTCATTTCTAGGTTTGAAACTTACATTTCCATCTCTCGCACTAATTAGCCTTTTAGAAAACATATACTTCATTAAATTCACCAAATTTTTTTCAGCGTTCATATATATTTTCTAAAGATTAAAAAGAGTTTAATTATTATCTTTGACAAAAATATACAATTTTTATAATGAAATATTATGCATTTCGTTCCGAGTTAGGATATAATTCCATGATTAGAGAAGGTAGATTATGTTCTTTTACAAGCAATGAAACATTAAAATATATATTAGAAACAAATTATGATTTAGTAGAAATTATGAGTATATTTCGCATTCATTTGATTCCTAGGTTATATACGCTTGGAAAGTATATAAAATTTAAAAAAAAATATAAAATGCCTCGGGATTTATTAAATCGAGAATTAGGGTTGATTCATTTTATTTTTGATTAATTATATTTTTTTATATTTTAACCTATATTTTTTGTAACGTTATAATATAATGACATTAATTACATTTGAAGAATATCAAAAATTACCCAAAGGTAAAATTGCAAAGGAGACCTATAAAGAAAAAAGTACTACACAAACAAAAGTAGTTAACAAACGAAAAAAAGGTACCCGTTTAACTAAGTCTAAAAAAAATCAGACGAAAAAAGAATCGCCAAAAAAAGTAGAAAGTAATTTTATTCCTGGTATTGAATATTACATTGAAGATACTACAAGAAGAAAAAATGAATTCAAAGAAGTATATAAGGGAAAATTTGTAAAAACAAGAACACATGAAAACGGTGATATGTATATTGAGTTTGACAATGTAAAAAAGTTAGTTGCACCTTTTGGAGTTAGAGGAATACCATTTGGTTTTAGTTCAAAAGGACATCGTTTTATAGAAGTAAAATAATTATTGTTATCACTATTAAATTATAATATATTCATGTTATATGATTAAATATATTATAAAAAATTTACCTTTACCCAATGATATTGTAGAAAATATATATTCTTATCTTGATTTATTAATTGAAATTAAAAAGAAAGAGAAGATTTGGTTTAAACGATTAATAACTGATGATTTTTATTTGTATTCCCGCAACGATTGTTCGCTTACAAAATATTTACTTGTTAGAGAAGAAGGTATGTTAAAAATATTATTGAAAAATAAAGCCTATAACCTAATAAACAATATACATTATTCAAATTTAAAAATTAAAAAACAGTAAACTGAAATCTTATAACTTTATAATAAAATAAAAATTGAATTTAAATATTAGTAAAGATACAATAACAATAACAAAAATTTGTAATGGAAAATCAGGCTATAATAAAGAATTGCACATCAGAAGATATGAATAATACCATAAAAATTCTACCCTCTGAAAGTGAGTCTAATGAAAATAAAAATGAGAATTGTAATAACAGTGAAGACGAAGGGTTAACTTGTATTAATTTGTCAAAGTTAAAATGCCATATTAATTATATATGTCCAAAGTCTCAACTTGAATTCTATATAGAAAATGATTCTCCAAAAGACATTCAACAGTATGTAACTCTTCCAGGTAAAACTTTTGGTGAAAAATTTATGGAATCAATTGCAAAAGAATATTTTAATTTTGAAAATAGAAAAGACTCCGGACACGATCATATTAAATTAACTAAAACAATTGAACAGAAATCAGCCAGATATCATGCTAATGGTGATGATTGGAAATGGCAACATATTGAAATGTCACATAGTTGGGATTACTTACTTCTTTGTGGTCTTGATTTTAAAGAGATTAAATTTTATATAGCATCCAGAAAAACTGTTGAAAAACTTATTGAGGATAAGATTATAACCGGACAAGGAAAAATAATTAATGGTGTAGCACAACCTCAGCAGGCTTATTGGTTTTCAAGAAGCGACTTTAAAAAAAATAAAAAAGAATTTACTAATTATTTTACACCTATTTTAAATGAAAAGAGTCTTATAAAATATTTAGAAAGCGTCTAATCGTTCATTACATAACTTTACATAATCGTTATTTATCTCAAATCCTAAAAAATTAATATTTTCTTTTTTTGCAGCAACGCATTCACTTCCAGAACCAGCAAATGGTACTACTAATAGTGTATCATCACCATTTTTTGATGCTTTAATTAATTTTTCGCATAATTGTAATGGTTTTTGCGTTGGATGATCAACTCTTTCCTTTTTTCCTGCCCCTCCAGCAAGTGCTGATATTTTAATAACATCTCTAGGAAGAGCACCATTTGCATGTGCATTATAAGTAGTTTCTGTTTCTCCGTTACTAAATCTACCTTTTGTTGCTTTTCTAACTTTGCCAGCAGCATTTTTCAAAAAGGTATCTGTATATGGTTCTCTTACATCATCTCTATTAAATATAGGTTTTTTATCTTTACTACAACATAATATACTTTCATGTGTTCTTTGCCAATGATTAAGAGATGGCGTTACTTTATTAGTATAGTGCCAGATAATCCATCTAACATTTATGTTTATTCTTACTCTTATAAATGCTAATATTTCACTAAAACCATATATATAGAGCGTACCTTTAGGTTTTAAAATACGAATACATTCACTAATCCATTCATCACACCAAGCAAGATACTTATCCATTTCTTGTTTATCACTATCGTTTCCAAAATCTTTTCCAATATTATATGGTGGGTCACAAATAATGATATCAACACTTTCATTGTTGATTTCTTTCATTTTTTTTATACAATCATCATGTATTATAAGTTGAGTTTTAGCATTTTTAACGTCGTTCATATTTTTATCTTCTGTGTTAGAGTTTATTTGATTTGTAGATTCTATTATGGTTGCACCTTCATTTTCCGTAAAATTAGAAATCAATTTTTTATTTATCATAATATTTTCAACAATCTCTTCTATTTTTTCTTTGTTATTTTTACAAGGTAGTTTTTTATTTTGATGTTTAACAAAGCGAGATTTTTGTGAAAACTCTTTCAAACACCGTTCACAAGTATATTTTGACATTATATTATTATCAAATATTTTATGTTTATATTATAATGAAAAGTTTTTTATTTCCATTCAGTACATGTGAAAAAATAAATAAAGGAAGTTTTGTTCAACAACCATATTCAGCAGTTATAAACAGTATTAGTGCAATTATTGTATTCTTTTTTTTATTGTATACCAAATTAAGTCCTTTGTTTTTTTTATTTTTGTCTATCTTTGTATTTCAAATTTATCATATGTTTTCGCATATAATTCATATAAATGGTAATATTCAAACAAACACAATTCATATAATTTCATATTTGGTGAACTTTTCCTTATTTTATGTATTATATGAAAAATCAAATCAAGAACTGAATCAATATTTTTTCTTTTTATACATTTTTTTGATATTTATTGACCTATACGCGTTTTTTCATTTAAGTACTATTTATTTTATTCCAACACAGGTTATTTTATTATTATCATTATTAATTTATTATTTTAAACATTTGCCGAATTTATTAAAACAGAATATGTCTATTTTGTTAATTAATATTTTTATTATTTATGGTTTAGTCTTAAATGAAAAGTACAATTGTGAAAATATGTTAGAAATGTTTCCAAATTTTCCTTTTCATATTTTTATAGAAATATTTGGATTATTATTTTTTTCTTTTTTAAGTTATAGTTTCTATCAGGAAAATTCATTTAAAGAATAGATTATATTAAAATATAACTTGTTAAAAGTTCAGGGTCAATGGTCTAGTGGTATGATTCCTGCTTTGGGTGCAGGAGGCCGGGGGTTCGATTCCCTCTTGACCCCAATTATATAATTTGTTCAGTTATCATGATCTTCAAAATATATTTATAACTAGTATAAATATATTTTTACTGTTAATATATAATGCACTGTTTTTTTCATGTTTGTGTGTTGTTTGCAGCATTAATAATGACGTATGGATTTAAATCTAAAATAATTCAAAAATCCTTATTGTTACCAAGTAAAAATCCAGCAAAATATAATATTATAGTGTTTCCAGGTTTTGATAAAAAGCCATATTCTTATAAAAATCTATGTGATAAAATTAATGAAAGATTAGATGATAGTGTAAATTTTTTAATTTTAGATTATGATTGTAAAAATCCTTTTTTCTTAGAACGTCACTGTAATGAAATTACAATTGAATGCTTAATGCATATGAAGTGTTTAAATAAAGAAGCAGAAAAAACGTATTTAATGGGTCATTCTGCTGGTGGTTATTATGCTATCGAACCCGCTGAAAAGTATTGTGATGGTCTAATACAATTGGGTTGTACATTAAATTCACGCGGAAAGTTACCTTGGAAAAAAACATCTCTTCAATCATATAAAAAACCAGTATTGACTTTGTTGGGAGAAAAAGATGGATACTTTAGTTATTTAAATTCTATACAAGAATATCATGATTTATTTAAAAATGAAAGAATACATAAGCCAATTGTTATTGAAAAAGATGTAAATCATTTACAAATGTGCGATAATATTGAATCAAATGCAGCAAAATTTATACAAAAAAAGGATTGTCCATCTCCAATAACATTGGAACAGGCTCATGATAAACTAGCCTTTACAATTACGGGATTTATAAATAATGATACATATATTCACTATAAAAATAATCAATCCATGGCTAGGATAAATCAGTATCAACAATTAGCAAATAGTATAAATAATATATCTGTAAGAACACAATATTGTGTAATATGTCCAAAAAAATCAACTTTACTACCTATTAAAAATACTGTGCATAGCAATTTAAGAGATTTTATTTTTTCTAAACCTAAAATTGAAGATGATGGATTAATTTTAACTCATTCCTATGTTCAAAAAACATTAAAAAATAATTTGTATTCACCTAGTTTATGGATTAAAACGAAGAATCAAGATGCTGTAAAAATTCACCCTAAATATCAATATTTAGAAATCAAATCAGAATCTAGTGCTGCAGCATTAAACAGAAAAATCTTTAAAAAATACTTTACTGGAAAAAATACGACTTTTGTATTTTTTGAACATGATATTATTTATGATAATGTTGTTTCGTCAGCAAATTGGATTACAGATGAAATATCGGTTATCTATAATAAAAAAAATGAAACTTTGCATATACGCAGCCCTGTTTTATATTCTGGAAACAATTACATACCTAGGTATGCTGGAATGAAATATATGAAATTATTAACTCCACAAATGGTAAAAGAAATAGAGGGTTTATATTTTTAATGCATAATATAAAGACTTATATTATGTATTTAATCACAATTGCATTCTTTTTTGCATTCACAATCGTTACAATTGCAAGTATTACAATCACAAGAATCATTGCATTTACTGCAATCACAACCACCACGAAGACGTAATACTAAGTGAAGAGTGGACTCTTTTTGAATATTGTAGTCACTCAATGTACGACCATCTTCGAGTTGCTTTCCTGCAAAGATTAAACGCTGTTGATCAGGAGGAATACCCTCTTTTTCTTGAATCTTTGCTTTTACATTATCAATAGAATCAGAAGGTTCGACTTCTAAAGTAATAGTTTTTCCAGTTAAAGTTTTGACAAAAATTTGCATACTATATATTATAACTAAAAGAAAATATTTATATCTATTTATATATTATTTTTACTCTGGTAATTTCATATTAAAACTTGTTCCACAACCACATTTGCTTTGAATATTGTCATTTATAAAATCAAAACGAGATCCCATTATATCTTCTATGTAATCTATTTTCGTTCCCAATAAAAAAAGCATACTCTTATTGCACAAATACAAATTATATTCACCGAGAGGATATACTTCATCTAATTTATGTGGTTTTTCATCTTTCTGCAAAACGTCAAATTTATATGAAAAACCATTACAACCACCACTTTTTAAATATAATAAAGCACTTTTTCCGTTTTGCTTAATTAAATGTGTTAATTTGGTTTTGGCTAGATTTGTTATTGTAATCATTATATATTGTAACTAGGTAAATTTTAAATACTAAAATTATATTACAATTGTTTTGGTATTTTCAGCAATCACTGTTCCAACTGGTTGACTCTTCGTTATATTTTCAACTTTTGTGTAAATAATAGAAACATTTTTATTTGACTTATACCGTGATTTTGATTTACATAAAACTGCTCCTTGCGTTACAATTTGTCGTAATTGCTTTTTGTCTAATTTTATTTCAAGAGGAAGTGAAGCTATTACATGACATGATGATTCGCCTTCTATGTGAAACCAAAGATCACTGGGACTTGCTGCATCTATAATATCAAAATTATTTTGAGAGTTTTTTCCAACAGTGTATAGTATTTTGCTTTGTAATGAAGGAATTAAAATTTCTTGTTGCATGTTTTATTTAATTATAATAAAACATGATATATTATCAATTTTTACTTAGTATAAATTACATACGGTATTAAGTAAACTAATGCAATCAAAATAAGTAGATTGCTATGTAAATTAAATGTTGTAAAATAATAACTTGCTAAAAATGCAATTACTAACATAAAACTATCTCCTAATATGGCCTTATAACCTACTTCTTCTGCATAATCTTTAAATAAATCTAACATATTATTTACCTTTCGTGGAATGCTAGTGAAGAAAATGAAAAATAAAAGATCATGAATAACTTGAACAAAAAGTAAGATGATTAAAAATGTAATTATATGAAAGGTTAATCCAAATAATGTAAATATAAATTTAGTAATTAATATGCCTATAACCAATATTAATACATCTGCTATAACAGCGCTAAGACGATATTTTTCATACCAAGACTTTAACTCCTTTGACTCAAAATAAGGAGTATAGTATAGAATAAATAATACAATTATATCTGCTAAAATACTACCATTTAAAATAGGTAAGAAATGAGATATTTCGTAAAAATTAGCAAAAGATGTCATATATTATATTTACTTATTTTATTTCATATATAGATTGAAAAAAAGTTGTGAATTTTCTATGTTTTTCCTTTAGTAGTTCAATATATTGTTGATCAATATATTCTAATATTGCATAATTTGCTAAAAATTCCCTTTTTAAGAATTTATCAAATCTGATATTATTTATGCATAATACAAATAAATCATGTATAAAAGCATGCATATTAATTTTTAAAAAATCATTAAAATCTTGTATATATTTGTACCATTCATTTGTATGCTTTGGTGGAGGGATTGATGTATTTGTGTATTTACTTTGTTGAGAAGTAATGAAATGTGTAACAGATTCATCATTATTATTGTCTCTATACATATATAGTTTTTCTTGTAATCTTCCAAAAATCCATTTATTTTCTTTTCTACGTAAATATTCACTAAATAGAACATCACAACAAGGTTGTTCAATAATTTCAAATTCATCTTTTAATTTATAAAAAAAATCAGACAGTATATCGCTATGAATACAATAACACCAATATTCATGTCCATGTTCTCTATGATCTTTATTAAAAGTTGATTCATAAACACCTGCTAATTTCATTCCAGTATCCATTATTTGGTGTTCTAATAGTACTATTTGTTCTCCAAACTTAAATGTTCTATTTTCCAAATACTCATCATCATCGTCACAGAACATAATCCATTTATGATGAGATTTCGTTTTTTCATGTAATATTTGAAAATGTTGCATCTGAGAACATTTATTATTACGAATTAAAATATTTAGGAATGCGCATCTATTTATTAAATCATCTTGAGATACCTTTTCAATACATTCATCCATAAGTTCCTTGTTTTCAAAACTTATAGAAATATATATGCAGATTCTCATACGTTGTTTTATTAATGAATATAAGCATTCCATTAACAAGTTTATACGTTGTTGTTTTGAAATATGAGAAGCAATGAATATGCAATAATCTTTAGGATTGATTTCCATTATATAAATAAGTATGGTTTTATTTAATATTTTAATAGGTATATATTATAAATATACTATCCATGAGCCGAAAAAATACTAATTTTATAAAAAAAAATATACACGATATTGATAATATGGGAAAAGATACGTTAACAAATTTTATGAAACAGCATGAAGGCACTAAAAAAAAATCAAAAAAAAATCCCTCAAAAACAAAAATTAAAATTGGAGAACCTATAAAACCTAGTTTTTATGAGCATTTAAATGATAAATCAAAAATACACAAACCATTTTTGAATGATAATAAAAAAGTATACGAACAATTTTTGAATGATAATAAAAAAGTACACGAACCATTATTTACTAAGCCCAAAAAAAAACTAGATTATTTAAATAATGATTACTTCTTTGTCATTTCACAGGATAAAAATACGAAGATATTAGATTTAAACTATATAATTTTTTACAAAGGCGAAAAAAATGGTAATATTGAATTAAGATATTATGGTGATTTATTGAATCGTAATGAAATGCCTGAAATTACAGAATTTCAGGAAAGTGATGTTATTGATTTAAATAAAAGCAAAAACTGGTACTTGGTACAACCTCTAGGTGACAATAAAGAAATTAATTTATATTTTAAAAACACCAAAGAAGATTTAGAGCTAAAAAGTAATTTTTTCTGTACTTTTTTGAATAATTTTGAGTTAAATAATAATTCTAGCATCTTACAAAAGATGAAAGATCAAGTATTGCCTTTTATTGATTCATCTAAATTAAAATCTAATTTTGATTATGATATATTAAAATTAAAAATGAATGCTGATAATGAAGATAATTATTCTAAAAAATGGGATTGTGATGAAGAAGATGACAATGAAGATGATAATGATAGTGATATTGAGATAGATATTGAAGAAGATGAAAAGTTAGAGGAAGAAAAACGTATTCAAGAAGAAAAGGAAAAAGAATTAGAAGAAGCTAAGAAAGAAGCAGAAGAAAAAGAAAAAGAATTAGAAGAGGCTAAGAAAAGGGCAGAAGAAGAAGAGAAAATGCGTATACAAGAACAAGAAGCAAAAGAAGAAGAGGAAAGAATTCGTAAAGAAGAAGAGGAAAAAGAGATGCAAAAACAGATAAATATACAGAAAGAAAAAATTAAAGAGGCTGCAAAATTAGCAGCGAAAGCAGCAAATGATAGAGAAGAAAAACGTATAAAAGAGGAAGAACGTAAAGCAGAAGAGGAAAAAAAACGTTTAGAGAAACTAAAAGAAGAAGAGGAAGAAAAGAAACGTAAAGAAGAGGAAAAGAGAAAAAAAGAGGAAGAAGAGCGTTTACGTAGAGAAGAAGAAGAAAAACAAGCATTAATAGAGAAAGAAAGAAAAATAGAAGAAGAGAGAAAAAGAATAGAAGAAGAAGAAAGAATATTAGAAGAACAAAGAAAAAAGATAGAGGAAGAAGAAAAGATTGCAAAAGAAAAAGCAGCAGAAGAAGAAAGACAAAAATCTGAAATGTTAAGCATAGGATTAGCAATGAGTATTGCAAATCAAAAGGATCAAGAAAGAATACAGAAAGAAAAAGAGGAAAAAGAAGCAGAAGAGGAACGTATTCGTTTAGAAAAGGAAGCAAAAG
>CEQD01027161.1_pt1 | contig 11828 bp, 8 predicted proteins | sample 530511 | NCBI WGS metagenome assembly CEQD01 (sample SAMEA2620230, study PRJEB7988) | marine metagenome | biome: marine biome (ENVO:00000447); feature: surface water layer (ENVO:00002042); material: "saline water (ENVO:00002010), including plankton (ENVO:xxxxxxxx)" | depth 5 m | reverse complement strand
ACTCTCCAGCAGGAATTCTCGCCTTTAGCCGATTTCCAAACTCCTTAGTTCCGCTCCCAGACTTCTTTCTAGTCAAATGTACTAGGTCTTCTAAACCCAGATCAATAGAACATAGGCGAACTCCACAGTTGATGTCGAAACCAACACCTCCCGGTGAGATTACTCCGCCATTTTCTATGTCGGTTGCCACCACTCCTCCTATTGGGAATCCATAGCCTTGATGGAAGTCTGCCATCCCCCAAGCTTCACCAACTACCCCTGGTAGAGATGCGGCATTGGTCAATTGCTCCAGAGATCTGTCATTGCTCTTCCCAACATGTTCTGAATCAGAGACAATCACTGCATCGACAAGCATCCCTCCTCTCTTCTTTATCCTCATAAGAGAATCTCCGTCGGGTTCGAGATAATCCCTCCAGTCCTCCATCAGCTTCTCTGAGGACCCCTAACCTTTCAAAACACCGGGAGTAATTCTCGCATTGACTTCAAGACCCGGTATCCGATGGGCTAGCCGAGGGTGGCACAGTGACCTTTGGAGAAGTAGAGATTCCCTTCTGGAAAGAATCGGGGCACGTTTGTAAAACCTGCATAATAACCGGCTCCAGATTCTGGACTAGAGATCAGAGTAGGGAAACCTGTGGAGATAGCACAGAGGATCCCTACACATTCATTGGAGAACCTATCATCGACGGATTTCGGGTTCTAGGCAAGGAACTCAAGGACGCCATGAGGGAAAGATTTCAGGACTTCTTCGAAAAGAAAGGTCACTCCAGAGTTTCCCCATATCCAGTAGTTGCAAGATGGAGGGACGATATCCACCTGACTATAGCCAGTATAGCAGACTTCCAACCACATGTGACTAGCGGCTTAGTTCCACCTCCAGCAAATCCTTTGGTGATCAGCCAGCCATGTATAAGGCTCACAGACGTTGCCGCAGTCGGAAGATCTGGAAGACATCTGTCCACATTCGAGATGATGGCCCACCATGCGTTCAACAAGTCTAGTGAAGGTAGTGTAGTGTATTGGATCGACCAGTGCGTCAGATATTGTGATGAGATGCTTGTCGAGTCGTTCGGAATTGACCCGAACGAGCTAACCTATGTGGAGAATCCATGGTCTGGAGGCGGGAATGCAGGGCCTGCACTAGAGGTTATTGTGGGAGGCCTAGAGCTCGCCACACTCGTCTTCATGAATCTGGAAGAGCACGAGGATGGGGATATAGAGATTAAGGGACTAAATTACAGGGAGATGGACTTGCAGATAATCGATACAGGGTATGGACTCGAGAGGTTCTGCTGGGCTGCTGCCGGAACCCCAACGATTTACGACGCAATATATCCCGAATCTGTGGCGTGGCTGAAGAAACTAGCGAGTTTCGAAAAACTCGTGGAAGATCTAGGTATTTCCGTAGATACGGAGGATCTCCTAGGGGAAATTTCCAGACTAGCGGGAATTCTGAATATTGATGTGGGGACAGACGTCGAGTCCCTCTTCGTAAAACTGTCAAGCAGGCTTGGGGAGTCCGGCTTGGATGTATCTATCGAGGACCTCAAAATACTCACTGAGCCGCTCTCAAGCATTTACGCCATACCCGATCACATGCATGCAATATGCAACATGCTTGGGGACGGGCTCGTCCCTAGTAATTCCAAGGCCGGGTACTTAGTTAGAATGCTGGCCAGGAGAGTTTGCAGGATGAAGGATGATCTCGATCTCGGAGTTTCACTATCCGAACTGGGGTCCCATCACATAGATTCTCACCTAGACTTCTCAAGATTCACTCAATCCCGAAAGGGAGTCCTAGATATCCTAGATCTCGAGGAGAATAGGTACTACGTAATGCTGAGAAAGGGAGAATCTGCGGTTAGAACGGCGCTCCGTGACCTCCCTAAGGACTCAAGCGAGGTACCAGATGAGGTACTCTTCCGCCTCTCCGAGGAACGTGGATTGAATCCGGAAATGGCCATCTCTATAGCCAATTTATCAGGATGGCCCGAACTACAGGTCAGAGTCGGTTTCGCCGCAGATATGGCCTCAAGAAACGCTGAGCGTACCAAAGCTGCAGCGAAGGAGAAATCTAGAGCCGACATATTCCCATCTCACGAATTTCCACAAACCTCTTTGGATTACTACGACGATACCAGCAAGACCTCGTTCAAGGCAACGGCACTTGGTTGTAATCCGCTCAGTGATTCTCAGATAAATTTGCTAGAACTTTCTACGGAGGTGGAGGTAACACCGACTCACTATGTCGTTCTGGACAGGACCCTGTTTTATCCGGAGGGTGGCGGCCAATTGGGAGACCAAGGAAAGATAGGCAAGTCAAGAGTAGTAGACACAAGAATTGAAGGAGACGTGATTTTCCATCTTACAGACTCAGAAGTATCGCTCGGAAAAGTATCTGGGGAGGTTTCATGGGAGAGGCGTAGCCAACTCATGGATCATCACACTGCGGTGCACATCGTAGGAGGAAGCTCACGAGCACTTCTCGGTCCACACATCTGGCAGGCAGGGTCAAGCAAAGGATTCAGGTACGCTAGAATCGACCTAACTCACCACTCCAGACTATCAAGGGAGGAGTTGGACAGGATTGAGGACCACGCCAATTCGATCGTCGAAGCAAACATCCCTGTAGAGAAATTAATGATGCATAGGGCCGAGGCAGACGAGGAATTCGGTTTTGAGATATATCAAGGGGGCCCTCCAAAGCAACCTGAGATACGAGTAATGAGAATAGGGAATCACGATACACAGGCCTGCGGAGGGACGCATCACGACTCGACCGGACAAATTGGCGAAATACGCATCATTCGCTCCAGTCAAGTCCAAGACGGGGTAGAGCGTCTGCAGATCGTGGCAGGGGGCACGGCACGCGAACACGCAAGGGAGCAGGAGCGTCTGCTGAACGAGTCCAGCGAGGTTCTGGGGGTTTCCCCCGAGGACCTCCCCAATGCAGTACTCAGGTTCTTTGAACAGTGGAAATCTCAGCAAAAGAGAATCGAGTCTTTGGAGGCTGAGATCATCAGATTAAGAACCGATGGAGGGGGTCAAGACTCCGTTGAGAAGGATGGTGTTCGCTATGTTGTTATGGAGGTCGAGGCGGAAATGAAGGCACTGATGTCCATGCTTGGAGAACTAACACGCGATCCATCCAACCCAACCCTGGCCGTGCTTGGAACCAGGGAAGGAGGAGGAAGGATAATAGTCGCCAGTACAGAAGGCTCTCTAGCTGAAGAGAGGCACAATGCAGTGGAAATTCTGAACTCTATTTCCGTACACATCAGCGGTGGAGGGGGCGGGAGTAGGACGATGGCACAGGGCGGAGGGTCGAATCCCGATGGAATCCCTCAGGCACTCGATTCGGCACGAGAAATTCTTGGATTGTGAGAATGTGTTTAACCCGATTGAAGCTTCTAAACGCGCAGCAGCCATAGAGTATGCAATTCGAGATGTAGTCGTCCCTGCAATTGAACTCGAGAAACAAGGTCACGAAATAATCCGCCTAAATATCGGAGATCCTCTTGCGTACGAAGGACTTCAGACCCCGAGTCACATGATTGAGGCTTACAAGAAGGCGCTTGACTCGCAAGACAATGGTTACGGACCCTCATATGGTATTTCGCCGCTAAGGAGGGCAATCGCCTCCTCAGAGAAAAATAAGGGTTGGAAATGCTCAGAAGACGATGTGTACGTGACACATGGGGTTACCGAGGCACTGCAAATTATCTTCGCTGCATTTCTTGAGCCGGGTGATACTGTACTGGCACCAGGCCCTCACTACCCCCCATACATGGCATATCCGCAGATGTATGGTGCGAAGACCATCGAATACAAGCTGAATTCCCAGGATGGTTGGAAGATAGACATCAAGGATATCCGCTCCAAGATGGACGATTCCGTCAGACTCCTGGTCCTAATAAACCCGAACAATCCAACCGGAAACGTCCCGACAAAGCATGAGATTGATGAATTTATTTCATTAGCTCGAGACTTTCCGAGGTGCACCATCATCTCTGACGAGATATACGATGGCCTTGACTTCTCAGGCAACTTCGTCTCCTTGGCGGCACGATCGCATGATGTGCCAGTGATTGTCCTTAATGGCGTCTCGAAGGTGTATTTTGCACCGGGGTGGAGAATTGGATATATGGCATGGCACGATCCCTTGGGAGTTCTCTCCAATGTTAGGGACGGAGCTGAGAGGCTTCTCAGGAGTCGCCTATGCGCATCCACTCCGGCACAGTACGGATATCTCGCAGGACTATCGGATGGATCCGATTGGATGGATGGACATCGTGAAAAAATAAGAAGTAGGCTAGAGTACTCCCTGGAGAGGATAAAATCCATTCAAGGGCTCGAATGCCAAGCTCCTGGAGCGGCATTTTACCTGTTCGTGAAAATCACCGATCCCGTGCATTCCCTAGACGACAAGAAATTCGTATTGGACCTGCTCCACGAGAAACACGTCTTGCTGGTCCACGGGTCCGGATTCTCCCCAGAGATGGGTAAGGGGCATTTCAGAATGGTCTGCCTCCCTGAAGTGGATTTGCTTTCAGAGGCCTTTGATCGAATCGAGTCTTTTCTGAATGGTTCATGAGGCCTAATTTCTCATTGCAGACTTTTTTGTTATTTATCCATAGGTCAAACCCCGTCAATCATTATAGCCGAACCCAATTTGCAAGAAGCGCCCTCTATGAGGGCGGGGTGTTCTAATGGCTTTGACTCATAACCAATATGCTGTTGCTGCGATTACCGCAACTCTCTGTTTGGCGGGCCTATACACGGTTGTAGGGGCTGGTCTTTCTAGTACCGATAGGGGGGGCTTCGAATCAGCCGTGGAAGATTTGGAACTAAAACAGGGGAACCAGAGAATATGCCCTCCGGATGTCCCAACTATTGGATGTGACTGGGACGGCGATGGAATCGCAGATAGGATGGAGAGCACGTTATACGGTACTAACTGGCAAGAGGCAGACACGGACGGGGACGGGCTCGATGACGGCTGGGAAATAGAGAACGGGCTAGACCCATTGGATACGGGGGAACCTTGTATCACCATAGGGGAAGGACTTACTGAAGTAGAATGCGAGGATATCCCAGTTGCAACAGTAGACACCGAGAGGGAAACTGGGGAGCAGAATGAGACATTTCCAAATCCAGATAACGGCCCACTGGGCGACCCCGACCGGGATGGTCTGACCAATCTAGACGAGGCCGAGCTAGGGACAAACCCACGCCTGAAGGATACCGATGGGGACGGCCTTAATGACCGCTGGGAGTCAGAGCACACGCACGAAGTTACTACCCCGTCTGGAATTGTTGTTCTGCTAGACCCGTTGGATGGAAACTGGAATTGCCCTCTACTGACCCCTTCTGTCAAGGCCGAGATCAAGTTGGACATTGGGGACGATTTGTGGGAGGAGATGGGTTCTCAGTTCGGACACTCCTGTGACGCCATCCTGGATTTGGAGCAACCAGAGCCAGACACTCTAAGGAACTTCATCGAGGAAAAATATGACACAAACCCCCGCGCCGCAGATAGCGATGGAGATCTTATTGACGACTTGGTCGAGATCTCCACTCACCTTGTCGACCTGAAGTCCTTCTGCGGTAGGCCTACCTTCGGAACTCTCACCCTCCCAGCCCCTCACCTGAGGGCGTTCGCTTCGGAGATAGTTTTCACAGCCCAAGAGCTACCAAACGGAGGAGTTCAAACCACTCTCCAGAAAAAGAGCCCTCTGGATAATCCGAACTGGTTCAATGAGGATATGGATGGGGATGGCAGGCTGAATGGTCCGGGGGACTGGGATACGGACGGGGATGGTATGCCGGACGGATTCGAATTCTGCTATTCCTTCAACTCTGACTACAATTGGTTCCTGAACCCTGCCAACTCTACCGACGCTTATGGCGACAACGATGGAGACGGATTGAACAACGTCGAGGAATTCTCCGTTTCTTACGACTGGGGACCATCCAACTTCACCAACCCGCTTGACCCCGATACAGATCAAGACGGCATGCCTGATGGGTGGGAGTTTCAAAGTGGGATTCACCCCAACGATGGAAGCAATGCAGATGAAGATCCAGATTTCGATGGCTACGATGCCGATGGGGACGGCGCGGTTACCTACAAAGACATGATAGGGGCCACTACCATAGAAAGAATCGATGTAGTGCCAGGGCAGTACGTACAAGCCAATAACACGATTTTGTGGGTCCGAACCGTTGTTGACAGCAACTATGTCAACATCCCTGTGAAGACCGATACCTCCGGATGGGTCTACCATATCCATGTAGAGGTTGACGACGAAGTCAGAAGCAGGCTGCAGGAACTTGTTACCATTGTGGAGCAGCATGAGAGGTTCACCAACCTAGACGAGTACAATGCTAGGGACAGAGACGGGGACGGAGTGGTCGATGGCAGGTCCACTGACCCACTCGATTCGGATACTGACGCCGACGGTCTAATCGACGGGATCGAGGTGATCGGCTGGAAGATTCGAATCGTAGACTTCGGTGTCCGTGAAGTCATAGTGAGATCAGATCCGGGCGTTTTCGACACAGATCGAGATGGACTTTCCGACTCGGTAGAATACTACGAGACATTCACAAATGCCACGGACAAGGATACCGACAATGATGGCCTAGAGGACTACAGGGAAGCCGTGGACGGACACCCATGGTACGATAATGGGACTCTAGTCTACTACTTTACGAACGCATCCGCGTTTGACACCGATAACGACGGATTGGAGGACGGAGAAGAGGTCGTCGATGGACAGGACCTGTACATCACCCATGGGAATAATGCAGATACCGACAACGACGGTCTGAACGATGGAGACGAAGTCCTATTCGTTCCACGACCGTGGCAGAGCGCCACCAATCCACTCCTGAACGACACCGACGGCGATGGTCAGCCAGATGGCTGGGAGATGCAGGTTTTCTCCGTCCAAGAGAACACCAACAGTCACAGCCTCTGGATTTCCAAGACAAACTGGCTCCCTCCAGGCTGCGATTCAATGATGGAGTGCGGAAAGGGACCAGGAGGTTGGATATGGGTGAACTACGTCTCGGGATTCGCCTCATCAGGAGATAGAAATGATGATGGAATTCTGGATCCTCATTACTTCCTGTATGAAATGAATCTTTCTGGATTCAACGTTCCAGACGAAGGACGATGGGCATTGGACCCTTCCTTCGGCTCACCGGTGGACTCTATCTATGATATCGACAACGACACTCTACAAAACTCACTTGAGGCTCCAGATAGGTGGGACACCAATCCCGTAGACCATGACTCGGACGGGGACAAGCTTCCCGATGGTTGGGAGGTAAGGTTCTCAGAGGAGGCAATAGAACTAGGTCTCGTAGATAACAACACCCTCAACGCACTCGGATCACGTGGTCCAATGGATCCAAGAATGCCCGACTCAGACTTGGATGGAATCAACGATGGTAACGAGGATATGGACAATGACGGGTTGAACCGAACAATTTTGATGTACAGATACTGCCCTGGATGGGATAATCCTCAGGACTTCGAGTGCCACATAGACCCTTACGGTCCTGGTTCAGCATTCTACGATGATTTGGAGAACTACACCAACTTTGAAGAGTATGAGAATGGAACCAGTCCGATAAACAACGATACAGACGGCGATAAATGGAATGACGGGTCCGAGGTGTACCACCAGGACCAAGATGACGACGATATGTGGTCTGGGTGGGAATACTACTTCGGTTACGATCCAATGGATCCTTCCGACTCAATGATAGACTCTGATGGCGACGGATTCGTGAACAAGTGCGAGAGCAGATGGAATACCAATCCTAAGGATCCAAACAGCTTCCCATCACAGGGAGAGCTGTGCAATAACTACGAATGATCTAGTCCACGTTGAACTTCTGAAAGACCTCATTCGTAGTCATACTCACTCTGATGAAGGTTGTGCACTTTGGTAGGTCCTTTATCCTCCTAGCACCAACATAGGAACAAGCTGACCTCAATCCTCCCAGGATCGATTGAACAGTTACCTCCAATGGTCCTCGGTAGGGAACTCTGACCTCTTTCCCCTCAGGAGCTCTGTGATCAGCTATTCCCCCGTAGTGCGTCTCCATTGCCTTTGCCGAGGACATCCCGTAGAACGACTTGTACGAACCCCCGCCATCCTCTATCAATTCCCCTCCTGACTCATCGTGACCCGCTAACATCCCTCCGAGCATGACAAAATCCGCCCCTGCAGCGAAAGCCTTTGCAACGTCTCCCGGTGAAGAACAACCTCCATCTGACATGACGTGACCACTCAGACCGTGAGCAGCATCAGCACATTCGGAAATGGCAGAAAGTTGCGGGTATCCCACTCCAGCGACCTTTCTAGTCGTGCAAACCGAGCCGGGCCCGATTCCAACCTTGACAATATCTGCACCGGCTAGAATCAGAGCTTCCGTCATCTCTCTAGTAGCAACGTTACCAGCAATGATTATCTTTTCTGAAAATTCTCCTCTAACCTTCCTTACGAAGTTAAGGAAGACTTCTCGATATCCATTTGCTACATCTATACATATCATCTTCAGGCCCTTGTTGGTGGCCATTTTCCGCTTCAATAATTCGAAACTCTCGTCCGTGGATCCGCAAGTCACTGCAATAAACTCAGAATTAACTCCGTTCTCCCAAGCATCGGCAAACTCCTGTGTAGAGTAGAATTTTTGAGTGCAGGTCAGCATTTTGTGCCCCTGTAGAACCTCTGCAATCGAAAACAGCCCAGTTGTATCCATGTTTGCAGCAACTATTGGCACTCCATCCCAGGTTTCTTCGGTATGTCTGAAAGTGAACTCTCTTACCAGGTTCACATCAGACCTCGAAATCAAGGTACTCCTCTTCGGCCGAATTAACACATCATCGAATGTAAGCTTCAGATCACGCTCGATTCGCATATGACCTTACTACTCGACCGAAGGTGGGCTTATGACTGTAATGCGTCAATCAGAAGATTATGGTGCTCGTGCCGGGATTTGAACCCGGGTCGACGGATCGAGAGTCCGACATGATGGACCGAACTACACCACACGAGCGGCAATCCAACGAAAGGCGACCTCTTTTCAAAAGGTTGCATACTGGATACAAGTAAAATTTCACTTTCACTTTCACTATTGCCTCTTTTCCCTCAGTTAATATCCAAATGAACTGACACCCAGTCATGATGAATAGGAAAATGGCGCGTAGTGTGCTGAGATACAGGAAGAGACCGGAACCGCATCGAGTGGTTCCACTAGCCAGTTTGAATCGTACAGAGAGCAAATCTGAGATGGTAAACATGACGTCCATTGTCGATAATTCGGGGAACATAGCCGATAATAGAACGTGGAAGCCCCTTAGGGCAAAAACAGCCCCAATAGAGATCAGCCCCAGTAGTTGGGCAGGACTGCACAGTAGGATGATGGCCACAATGCCCCTGAAAGCGGAGGTATCGTGATGTCCAGGACTCGCAGACTAAGGGAGGAAGTAATTTGCTTGCTAGAGGAAAAGGAAACGGCGAACACAGTCGAGATATTCGACCATCTAAATGAGAGATTTAGGTGGGGCGCAACCATGAACCAAGTCGGGAACATAATGGCTAAGGATTCCCGATTCTCCAAAGTTGGGCACATCAGGGGCCCATTCAGAGGTAGTGTGTACACCGTCTGCGTGTGGGGCCTTTCTCATGAGGAAATTGCCCTGGCTCAACATTAGCCGGGGAAGGAATGAAGTCTTGGCACCCTGACAATGATGCGTGAGTGTGTACCGGACTCTTGTCCCATGGGCAGAATTGTTCAGATCTGGCAACTCGGTAACGTCGATATTCGGGGTGGCATTGGGTTCAATTTTAGCTTCTCAGGGACTTCCTAGCGGAGACTTCGCCATAATTACGGCCCTGCATTGCCTCTCTGTGATGACGTTCATGTTCTCTTGGAACGCATTGAACGACTTCATGGATATCGAGATAGATCGAATCAACAGGCCAGACAGACCGCTTCCCTCGGGAGAGATTTCTGAAGTTGCAGCAAGTAGGGGTATTCTATTTACTGCAGTGCTCTCTTTCTCTTTTCTGATAGTCGCAGCCTATGTCTCTCATAGTGGAGAAATAGGCCTAGATGGGTGGCTTCCATCGCTTGCAATCTGGATGTTGGCGCTTCTTCTTCTATTCAACTATGAATCTCCATCAAAACTAAGTTTTAGGATGAAGGACAAAGGGCTACCTGGTAATTTGGCTATTAGTATGTCCGTGGGTTTGGTAATTGTTTTCGGTGCGGCTAGCGTTTCCGATCCTCTGAACCAGAGAGCGTGGTCAGTTTTTATTGTGGGATTTCTGTATAATTTTTCTCGGGAGATCGTAAAGGACATTGAAGATATGGGTGGGGATAAAGGAAGGGACACATATGCAATGAGAGTAGGAGAGGAAAGAGCAAGTTCGTTAGCTGCCCTAGTTCTTATCGCCGCTTTAGCTGCAATGTTGGCCCCATTCTCACCCATATTGGAGATTTTTACTGATTGGCATGTAGCATTCGTCATACCCTCAGTAGTTACGCTGATGATGGTCAAACCAAAGCTTCTCTCGTCGGAGCATCGTACCGCCCAGAAACTAATCAAGACCTCAATGCAACTCTGTTTGATCGCTTTCTTGGTGATATCGCTAATTCCAAGCTAGCGCAATTCCCAATAGGTCTCCCAAGCAACTTCGTTACACAGAAGAGTTAGTATGGACATTTGCGCCCACATCCTGTTTTCGGCTTGATCGAAAACTACGCTATTAGGCGAGTCCATCACTCCGTCTGTCACCTCTTCCCCCCTATGTGCCGGAAGGCAGTGCATGAAGATGTAATCATCATCAGCATCCGAGACCAATTCTTCGTTTACCTGGAAACCATCGAATGACCCCATCTTTCCATCCATATGCTCTTCTCCCATGGAAACAAACACGTCGGTGTATATTGCGCCAGCCCCCTCAACAGCCACTTTGGGATCAGTAACTCCTTTAATTTTCGACCCTGTTTTCTTAGATATTTCTAAAGCCCTTGAAATCACAGATTTATCTGGCTCAAAACCTTGTGGAGTTGCGAAAACGATATCATATCCCAGAATTGCACATCCAAGCATCAAATCATGAAGCACATTGTTCCCGTCCCCAACCCAAGCAACATGGCCATTCATTTTATCCGAGTTTTCTACTATAGTCATCATATCAGCTGCAGCCTGACAAGGGTGATGCATATCAGAGAGGGCGTTGATTACTGGAACCGTTGAATGATTAGCTAGTTCAGCAACGTCGCCATGGCCGAAACACCTGTAGGTAATGCAGTCCATGTACCTAGATAGAACAGCGGCAGTATCTGCTATGGTCTCACTAGTTCCTAGTTGTATGTCTCCAGATAGTAGTGTGAGGGGCTGACCGCCTAGCCTACTAACTCCGACCTCGAATGATACCCTAGTCCTTGTTGACGGCTTCTCGTAAATCGAGCCTACTGTCATTCCATCTAAAGGTTTGAAGTCATATCGTGCCTCTTCATCGTTCTTTATTCTGATTGCCCAATCGATGATTTCCGAGAGTCTACCAGATAAATCATCAATAGCTAGAAGGTCTATTTTTGAGTCACTGCCTCTCATGTTCTATATCTCCTGCAAACCCATCCTTGGCATCTGACATTCCTCCAAATATGTTTTGTGCGAAACTCAAGACATCTGCTTGGCCCTCTTCCATCTCACTAGATATCGGTATTAATCCAGGCTGAATCGCCGCATGCTGCATCATCCTAAGTTGGCCTATCGCAAACTCGGCTCTCTGCCCGCC
>CEQD01110074.1_pt1 | contig 11843 bp, 12 predicted proteins | sample 530511 | NCBI WGS metagenome assembly CEQD01 (sample SAMEA2620230, study PRJEB7988) | marine metagenome | biome: marine biome (ENVO:00000447); feature: surface water layer (ENVO:00002042); material: "saline water (ENVO:00002010), including plankton (ENVO:xxxxxxxx)" | depth 5 m | reverse complement strand
TCCTCTTCCTCCTCTTCCTCTTCCTCCTCCTCCTCTACTTCTTCCTCCTCCTCTTCCTCTTCCTCCTCCTCCTCTTCCTCCTCTACTTCTTCCTCCTCCTCTTCCTCCTCACTTATATCTTCTTGTTCTTCTTTTAAAGCTTCTTTTCTTTTTTTAACCTCTTCAATCTGAACAATAAGTTCCTTTTCTTTCTTTATCTTTTTTTCTTCTTTAATTCTATTAATTATTTCATTCTTTTTTAAATCCTCTTCTTCTTTTAAATTTTGATTAGAGTTATGCAATGACCAACATCTAGGCGAAATGTCACCAACAACAGTAGGTTCGTCATCACTAGTATTTTCTATTTTGACTATAGTATTTTTAATGTTTTTTAAATTTGTATTACTACTATTATTATCAGATTTTTTTAACATTCTTGTTTCACCATCATCAGTATAAATAGTTTTATCTTTATTTTCTACAGAATATGTAATATTTTCAGACAAATCATCAGAATAAACACTAATAATATCAATATCCTTTTCTGTATTCTTACAATTTTGTTTACATTTTATTTCGCCCAATAGAGATAACGCACTTCTAAGATTTTTATTTTCTTTTTTTAGAAGTTTGTTTTTCGCTATTAATTTTTGTACAATTGGTAATGACTTTAAAGCCAAATAATTATCAGTATACTTCTGTTTCATCTTATTATTATAAGATTCTTTGTAGATAATATTTTAAAGTCAATTTTATATCATTTAATAAATATTTATTCTCTAACATCAATTTTTTTCCAATCATTTGGAATTAAATCACTAATATCACTATGACTTTCTCCCATAGCCCTACCAAACCATACGTTTGGATAACATACTATCTTTTTTTGATTATCATTGAAGTATGCCGACCACCAACTAAAAGAACTATTAGCAATTATATTTGAATCACAACATGACATTAAAAGCATTTGTTCCCAATCTTCAATATTATCTTCTGCTTTAATAAATTCCAAATTAGTAAAACTTAGTTTTAGTTTGTTAATAGTTTCATTAACGAAATCTGTATCTTCTTTTTCACAAAAATAAATAACTTTCATTTTTTGTGCCCTAGCAACTTTTAATAAGTATTTTAAAGAATTATAATAATATTTATATGGCATCAATGGATGGTGAGCCTGCATATTTTTATAATCACCAACTCTAAAATGCATTGATATATTGTAATCATCAGATAATAGTTCTTTATTATTGTCACGTACTATTTTAATTTGTTGTCTTAATTGAATCAAATCTGCAATTTTATGAAAATAAAAATCAAAATATTTGTAACTTTGAAAATAACCATTTAATTTTAAAAACATAAAATTAGGATTCATTGGTATTTCTTTATACCTAAAAGTAGGCTCACGATAAATAGGAAACTTTGGTAAGTAACTTGCTATGATTTTATTATCAGGGTTATCACTTGTAAATCTTTTTAAATGTTTTAAAAAATTATTCCAATGAGTTAGTCTTATAGGTGTAAAACCTTCAATCTTTTCTTTATATTCAAATACAAACCTCCAGTTATGTTTCATTGCATAAGCAATAACAGTAAATATTTGAAACAATTGATTGCCCAGACCTCCCATTATTTCACAACTAATATACTTCATGTAATCTTAGAGTATAAATATATATTTCTAAAAAATATATTTATATCATTTTAAACAAAACCAAATTTTTCTTTCATTATTTCATTTTTACTAGGGCCTTTCTGTTTTTCACTTTGTCTTTTTACTTTATAACCGGTATTTTTTAAAACAAAATTATTATTATTATTGCTATTATCATTTAATTCTTCATGTAATTCTGGAAGAACTCTTGTTAAAGGCTTTTCTAAAATCATTAACATATGGTCAGATTTCAATAATTTCCTATACTCTTGTATTGTTAAATTACCATAATATTTGTCTAAAAGATAATAAGGATCAGGGGATGGTTTAATATTTTTTTCATAATTATATACTTTTCCATAAATTTTATTTAATAATTGATATCTTTCAAATTTACAAGAGTCATCAATATTCTCTTTTAAAAGATAAGCCGTTGCACATTCCGGACGACAAAAAGAACCATAACCTGAAATTTCTCCGTCTAGTTCATATTTTGGTATGTAACAGGTTGTACTATCAAAATCATATGTACACCAAAAGCATGCTGATTTACTATCAGGATTTGAATTTTTGTATAATTGAATTTTAATTTCTTTCAACTTTTGATTAATATCTTTCATACTAACATTATCATCATCATCATCATTTTCCTTATTTTGAACAATTATATCTTCTTGACTTTTTTTATTATTACAAACTGAACATACATAACCAAGGTTATTTGAATCTTTATTTTCATATGCCAAATCTGTATTTTTGTTTAAAGTATCATTTTGAAAATCTGTGTATTGATTTTCATTTTCATTATAAGTCATTATATTTGGTGGCATTACTGGATTATAACTTAATGGATCAGTAATTGGAAAGTTATCTACTTTTATATCGTTTAAAGAACATTTTAAATGCAATATTATATTACTTAATGGTGTATTTTGTTCATTAATTTCTATTGGTTTTTTAATTAATTTTCCTCCTTTTGGTTTTCTTCCTCTTTTTTTGGGCAAACTAACTTCTTCTGTTTCTTTCTTCTGTTCTTCAGTTAATAATTCAGATTTCTTTTTACGTCCTCTTTTTTTTTTAACAACCTCGGTATTATTTAAGCTACAATCCATAACTTTGTAAGAAAAATGAAAAAAGTGTTTATATTGTTTAAAAATATGTTTTCCGCTACTTGTTTTCTTTGAGATAACAATTTCTACATAATGGAATATATTTATTACTACCCCCAATAACTATTTTTTCCTTTTCACTTGAAGTCCGATGTGAAAATGATGCCTTATTCAAATCACAATTTTGACAATTTGCTCTTAGTTTTTTAATTTCATCTGATATTGATATAAGATTTAAAAAGTTTCCAAACGGCTCTCTATTAAAGTCTCCATCTAAAGCAGCAATATATATTTTTTTTTTATAATTGTCTACCCAATTTTTTACTTCACTATAAACATCTGGAAAGAACTGACCTTCATTAATTAATATTATATGAGCTTTATCTAATGTATCGTTGTCTATTTCTTTTAACTCTTTGCAAAATATACATGGTATACTAATATTATCGTGATTTACCAAACGACTATCACTATATCTTTTATCTAATTCATAATTTATTACAAGTATATTAATATTTTCTTTCTCATATTTATTTTTAAATTTATTGTAAATATCAATTAAATAAGAGGTTTTTCCTGAAAACATAGGTCCAACAATTAATTCCAAATATCCATTTTTCATTTTTATAATAAGATTGTTGTATTATCTTATTATATCAATTTTATGAACAAATATTTAAAAATTAGTTTTATTAATAATTATGCAAGATAATAAAAATGTACCCTGGGTTGAAAAATATAGACCTAATCAATTTGAAAATATTGTATTAGATGAAAAAAATAAGAAACTATTTCAAAATATTTTAGATTCACAATATTTTCCAAATTTACTATTTTACGGTCCTCCTGGAACTGGCAAAACAACCACTATTATAAATTTGATAAACGAATATAATAGCAGATATACAACTTATAGTAAAGGGTCTGTTATACATTTGAATGCCTCTGATGAACGCGGAATAGAAATCATTCGGAATCAAATACAACAATTTGTAAAAACAACTAATTTTTTTGAAAACTGTATAAAGTTTGTAATTTTAGATGAAGTTGATTATATGACCAAAAATGCTCAGCAAGCATTAAAATACTTGTTGCAAAATAATAACTTTAAAATTCGTTTTTGTTTAATTTGTAATTATATTAGTAAAGTAGATTCATCATTAAAAAATGAGTTTTTATGCATTCGCTTTAATCAATTACCAAAAAGTAAAACTATTTCATTTCTAAAAAACATTGCAAATAAAGAAAATGTGGAAATAAATAATGATGGCTTTGATGCATTATTGGATATGTATAAATCAGATATACGAAGTATGATTAATTTTATGCAATTAAACAAAGATTCTATTAACTTAGATTCAGTCACGTTATCGAATATTATAATGGATAATATAGTCCAAGAATTAAAAGTTTGTGAAGATTATAATAAAATCATTAATTTATTACATGAAATTAGTATTCAGTATAATTATGATAAAAAGACAATAATTAAAAAATTATTAAATTACATTATTCGTTATGAATCTAAATATATAACTGATGACTTTTTAATTCTATGCAAAACTGTATTGCATAATACAGAGTTAGAAACATATAATATGATCAAGTTCATTGTATTAAATTTAATTTCTTTAATTCATTAAAAAATTGATTTAAACATAATATATAAAGAATAGTAAAAAGTTATGGATACAATAGATGATGAATGGGATAGATATTGTAATGATAGTGATAATGTATTTAATTCAAACGAATTTTTAGATTCAAATGATGCCTTAGTAGTGCCAGAATGTCAAGACTTATATATATCAACTACAACAAAGGTATTATATTTGAATCAGGATATTGATATTGATAATATTTTTTGGAAATTGCCAGTAATAAATTATGGAGATCCAATTTGTGGTATTGTTAAAAAACAAATGAAAATATCTTCTAAAACTCCAGAGGATTTTGAAAAATATAAACAAAATTTGGTAAACTGTCCATACTATAAAGAACACGTTATTAAACAAATAGATAATCCAAGTGCAAGAAGAATAAAATTTAAAGACGAACGTAAAATAACTATAGGAATTTCAAAAAAAGATATAATGAACTGTAGAGGTAAGGTAAAAAATGCTTTTTATAATTGCTTTGCAATGATATTACGAATGAAATATGATAGTTCATTCAAAGAAATTCATGTAAAAGTATTTAATACAGGAAAATTAGAAATTCCAGGAATACTTAATGAAAAATTATTGAATGATATAAAAGAAAAGGTGATATCTCTAATAAATCCACATACAAAGAAGGAATTGTTTTACGTTAACTATGATGTAAATGAAAATGTTCTTATTAATTCAAATTTTAATTGTGGATATTTTATAAATCGTGATAAATTATACGATATTTTAAAAAGCAATAAATATCAGTTAGAAACTGCATATGATCCTTGTAGTTATCCAGGAGTAAAATGTAAGTTTTATTTTAATAACAAAGAAAAATTTGATTATTCAATACAAAATGGTTTGATTAATGACATAGATAAGAATATGAAATTAAGCGAATTAGATGAAAATAAAAAATATACAGAAATATCTTTTATGATTTTTAGAACTGGAAGTGTATTAATAGTAGGTAATTGTACTGAAAAAATACTACGATTTGTATATGAATTTATCAAAAACTTACTACAAAATGAATATTTAAATATCTATGCTCCAGGTAATTGTGAACCTTCAAAAATAAAAAAAGAAAAGGTTAGAAAGAAGCAAATTAGGGTTACAAATGAATATTACAATAGAACTATATTAACTTGAAATAGGCTCATGTAACCATTTTATTAAATACTTAATATTCTTATTTTTTATATTTTCAAGAACTATTGATTTGTTAACATGAAATTTAAATAAAACTACATTGTTTTTTTCATTTTCATCGATTTTAATTTGATTACTAATATAAAAATGATAAATTTCGTTTAATAAGTCATGATAACATTGATAATCCATTTGAATTTTTTCTTGTATTAATTCAATATATTCAACGGCCGTATCTAAATTATCAATGCAATACATATATTTTTTAAGGAAACTCTTACAAAGATTACTTCGGTCATGAAAAGATATATAGTTACTATCCCAGTAAAAAAATATATTAATTAAATTTGGTATTTTAATCAACCAACTTAGGTATTCTTTATTGTTTAATTTACTTATTTCTTCTTCAAATGTCATTATATTTGTAATAGTATCGAAAACCTTATTCTCATTATCTTTTTCTAACTCAAATATAGTTTTTTTGTAAATGAATAATACTGCATCAGTTTGATTTAATGTGTTTTGTAAATTAGTTTGATGTATTTGTTCCATGTATTCTGTGTAATAAAAATATGTTTTTTGACAATAATAGTACGCTTTTTCAATATTTTTTGTTTTAAATAATACATATTCAAATACACGATATATTGAGTTAAGGCCAATATACAGACATACATTTATTTGTATTTCAGGTATAGGAAGTAATATTTTTTCAACTTGTTGAAAAAATTCCTCAATAATTGTAAAATATTTATCTATAATCCTAGTACGAATATTATTTTGATCCCATAATATGCGCCTGGGCATATAAATTTATATATTGAAAACATAAAAAAAATTCTAAAAATAAAACAAATATATTTATATAATAATTTAATCAATAATCTATTTAAAGTTAATATTTGCAAAGTATACATAATGAGTAGTGAAAATACACAACAAGCAGAAGATTCTACTGGATATAGATTACCTGATAATAAGACTTTACAACATGCAAGCAAATTAGCAATAGTCGAGGATAAACCAATCATGATGGATTACTGGACAAATTCATTAGATAAGAGTGTATTAATTGGTGTAAAAGAAAGTTCAGAAAAATTGTTAGTTAAGAGTGAAGATGAGTACACAAGTCCTATTTCAAAAATTTACAAAGTTGGTACAGAGTATATCATCATGACTGAAAATTCTATATATATTGTTGATGTAGAGATTCCAACTAAACGTATTAGTTCTTAAATTACATTAATTATACTGTAATTTTTCCTAAAGGAAAGTAAGTTAAAAGACATTCAATTATATTATCTACTAAAATAGTATATAATATGAACAAAAAACTACCAGAAGGCTGGATTACAAAAAGAAGTCGTACTACCAATGAAATATATTATTTTAATAAGAATACTGGTGAAGCACAATGGGAGTTCCCTATTGAAACGAATAAAAAAGTGATAGGAGAAGGAACATATGGTTGTGTTGTCAAAGAACCTTTAGAATGTGAAAATAATGGTAAAAAATATGATTATAAAGATAAGGTATCTAAAGTTCTTACTAAACATAGCGGTTTAGAAGAATTGCAAGAAATGAAAGATATTGCCCAAATAAAAGGAATTGATAAATATGCATTAAATGTACCAAAAATGTGCAAACCAAAATTAAGCAGAGAATTTTATGATGTAGTATCGAAGTGTCGTGGTAATTCTGTAAGTAACGCTTTTCAAAATGAAATAAATCAACTTCGTTTACTTATACTTGAAAATGGTGGTAATGATTTAAACACAATCAAAAATAAAATATACCCTACATTTTCAATTGATGATAAGAAAAAGTTCTTTACTTCTTTACTTACTTTAATTGATGGTGTAAATTTTTTTGTTAAAAATAATACGGTACATCATGATATAAAAGAAGGAAATATTGTTTACAATATAGATACTGGTATAAGCAAGTTTATTGATTTCGGTTTAGCCACAAAAAAGAATAAAATTATAAAACAGGCAAAAGATAGTCGCTATGGCTTTGCTATATCACATAGTTATTTTCCACCAGAAAGTAGTTGTTTAAATGAGTTCGTTTTTAATCATGGTAAAAAACCAAAATGTAAAGAATTAAAAAAGCATTTTAAAAAACATGATAAATTTTTGAAAAAAGCAGTTGACTCATTTGATTTGTATTGTTTATGCTTTGCATTTTTAGATTTAACAACCTCTCTAAAATATGAAGAAGAAAATGATTCCAATGTATACAATTTTCTAGAGGAAATAGTATATTTGTTTCAAGGATATACAACACCTTTTTTACCAGATAGATTAACAAATATAGCAACACTAAAAAAAGATTACATAGAACTGTTAGAATTGTACAATATGTATGATACTAATAAACCAACTCCCAGTATAGAATCCATTCAATTATCAAATAAGCACTCCTTTGCAATGAATACAAAACAAGAAAAACCATGTCCACCCGGTAAACCTGATTTTAACCCTATTACAAAAAAATGTACAGTAAAGTGCAAAGACGGAAAAGTGAGAAATGAGAAGTTTCACTGTGTCAATAATAAAACTAGAAAAAGTAAACGATCGTCAGGTAGTGAACTTATGTCTTTGTTACTAAAACCTTCTATTGAAGAAAATAGAAAAGAACACCAAAAATTTAATAAAAACGAAAGTAAATGTAAAAAAGATAATAAAGATTATAATCCGTTAACAGGACGCTGTGTAAAGAAATGTAAAACTACACAAAAAAGAGTAATAAGAGATAATAAATACATTTGTATTTCTAAGAAAAATGAATAATTTTATAGTAAATATATTAATCAGTAATATATTTATTATAACAATTCTTGCAATTGTTTTAATGTATCCTCTGGCAAACTATCTGGAAATTTTATATCAAAGTCTATAATAAAACTACCTGTAGCATTTTCTCGCTTTAAACCCATTCCTTGAATTACTTTTTTAAACCCAGGCTTAATAATAGAGTAATTATCTTTATTATTTATTGCCATTTTTTTACCATTCAGAAAAACAAACTCTAACAAAAATCCACATAATGCCTCTTTTAAAGTAATCGTTTTTTTTAAAATTATATCTAGTCCCTGTCTTAAAAACTCTGTGTTATTTTCTATAGATACCTGGATTTTTATATCTCCTTTCTTTTCATTTATAATATTACCTTTTCCCTGTAATGTAACTACCTCATTATTTTCTATTCCATTTGGTACATTAATATATAATGATTCTTTCTCTTTTCTAACTTCATTATTCTCTTCTATATTACGTTCAATTTCTAATTCTACAACATCACCATTATATACCTGTTGTAAAGTAACATATATTTTTTTATTAATTGGATCAGGTCTTCTCAATTGTTGAAAATGAGCATGCATAGGAAATCCTCCTGGCATTCCACCCATATTCATCCCTGCAGGCATACCATTATGAAAAATTCTTATATCCGGACCTCCTCCCATATGTTGCATATGAGGATTCATATTATGCATACCTCCAAACATCATACTGAAAATATTATTAATATCTTGAAATTCATTCATATTATTAAATTCCATTCCAGGGCCACCGCCGCCAAATTTTAATTTCATGTCGTATTTTTTTCTTTCTTCTGTATCACTTAATGTACTATATGCTTCAGATAATTGTTTTTGAATTTCATTTGCTTCGGGAGATGAATTTCTATCAGGATGATATTTTAATGATAATGTACGATAAGCCTTCTTAATATCGCTATCTGAGGCATTTTCATTGACTCCTAATATTTCATAGTAATTTTTATTTTCCATAATATTTTTATAATAAATAAAAGTTTATATATTATTTTTATTAAATGTTATATAAATAATAATTGTTATTGCATAATAATGACAAATCAACATACTTTGATTCATAGATATAAACCCTACACTTTAGAAGATTTTACTGATGATGTTAACTTTAAAAACATTATTAAAGGTTTGAACCAAATGAATAATTTAAATTTACTTTTCATTGGTAATTCTTGTTCTGGGAAAACTACTTTATTAGATTGTATCGTTAGAGATTATTATAACCTGAAAAAAAATGACCCGATAAGAGAGACTAACATTTTATATATAAATAATTTAAAAGATCAAGGAATACAGTACTTTCGCAATGAAATGAAAATATTTTGTCAATCAACTTGTTCTATCAGAAATAAAAAAAAAGTTATAATTATAGATGATTTAGATACAATAAATGAACAAAGTCAACAAGTGTTTCGTAATTATTTAGATAAATATTCAAAAAATATTAATTTTATTTCAGTATGTACAACCGTTCAAAAGGTTATAGAAAGTTTACAATCAAGGTTACATATGATAAAAATACCAAACTTTACTAATAATTATTGCAAAGGTTTAATGAATAAAATTATTAAAAATGAAAGTTTAAAAATAGATAATAAAAGCAAAGATTACATATTACATATATCAAATAATTCAGTAAGAATAATTATAAATCACTTGGAAAAGGTATTTATATTTAAAGATAATATAAACTTAGAAGTATGTAAACAGTTATGTAACACAATTTCTTTTCAACACTTTGATGATTATTATGATTTTATAAAAAAAAAAGATATTGTTTCAGCAATCAACTTATTGAATAATTTATATGATTATGGTTACTCTGTTATTGATATATTAGATTACTTGTTTCATTATACTAAAATAACAGATGAATTAAATGAAAATTTGAAATACAAAATAGTAATAGAACTTTGTAAATATATTAGTATATTTCACAGTATACACGAGGACTCAATAGAGTTATCTTTAATAACACATGACATATATAATCTTTTTTAACTTTTTATATTTATACAAAGTATATAACATATGCTTTCTTTATTTGAAAGACGAAAAAATGAAAATATTAGCATTGAAACATCTTTGCATAATAATGTAATTCCCGATAGTAATAAGTCAATAAACAAACCCACACCTATTCAGAAAAATAGTAATATATCTTACTTAAATAAAACGTATCATGCTTTACTAAATAACAACGATAATAATTTTAAACATGTTATTTTACAAAATCAGAATAGTTAAACACATATAAATTTTAAAACAACACACACATACAAGATAAATAATATTTTACTAGTTTAAATTTAGGAAAAACTATTTATTTATTTTTTGTATTTTAAAATAAAATAGCAATTAAATATAACTTAGTTAATGACAAATCAAATATTCAAAAATAATGTTCCAGATCATATTTTATTTGATGTATTAGATCAAGTATGTTTGAAAACTGATAAATATTATTTAATAGATATTAATTCTTATAAAAAACTATTATTTCATAAATTACAAGATCAGTTTTTAGATTCATTACGAGAGTATTACCATATTGGTAAACAATTTTATTTATCACGAGCATTTACATACAAATCTTTCACTAATATTATAAGACAAATATGTAAAAACAACTCTATTATGTACACATCTGAAATGAAATATAATGAATCTAAGTACAATATAGTGTTTTATGTATATTTTTAATTAAATAGATTTTCTAATATAATATCTACCGAGATACTATATAGAATGTTTAGTAGTAAAGACCTTCCAAAATATGCAATATTAATAGGTTTAATACTAGTTATTACGTCTGTTTCTACAAATATAAAAAAAGTATTTGAAACAGATGATGATTATGAAATGATAAAAAAATATTTATTGAATGACTCACCATTATATGGTTATAATAGACCAAAGTTGTGGATTCATTCAAAATATGAATTAAATTCAAGACAATGGAAAAGTTTTCAATCTAGAAATTCAAATAACTTAAATCAAAATTATTTACACCTTACTATCAAAACGATAATTAATCATTGCGGAGAATCATTTAATGTTTGTTTAATTGATGATGAGTCATTTTCTAAATTATTACCTAATTGGGATGTAGATGTGTCTAAATTACCTGAACCAATGAAAAGTAATTATCGTTATTTAGGAATGGCTCAATTAATATATATATACGGCGGTTTAACTGTACCAAATTCTTTCCTATGTATGAAAGATTTAAAATACTTTTATGAAATGAATTGTAAAAATAATAAACCTTTCTTCTCTGAAGAACATAATAGACACGTAAACTTGATGGTTGAATCACCACCGTCTTTATTTATACCTGGTTTAACTATATTTGGTGCAGAAAAAGGAGATGAATGTATGTATCAATTGGTTGAATATTTAAAAGAATTAAATAAACATGGTCATTTTTCACATGAATTGAAAGTAAAAGG
>CEQD01078597.1_pt1 | contig 12054 bp, 7 predicted proteins | sample 530511 | NCBI WGS metagenome assembly CEQD01 (sample SAMEA2620230, study PRJEB7988) | marine metagenome | biome: marine biome (ENVO:00000447); feature: surface water layer (ENVO:00002042); material: "saline water (ENVO:00002010), including plankton (ENVO:xxxxxxxx)" | depth 5 m | reverse complement strand
TCCTCCCAGTCGGCCAGTCCGTCACCATCGGTGTCCTTGTAATCGTCGTCACACCATGGGTCATTGGATGCGTTTGGAGAAGCATCCCAGCACCAAGATCCGTTTGTAATTAGTATGGTATTGGAACCCGCCGGGGGTTCGACGTCGACGCCCCTCATGAAGAGTGACTCCAGTGAGGAGTAGCCGAACGGTGTTTGCGTGCCATTTGGAGAAATATAGTAAGCCATTGGGGGGCTTCCCCTCCAGTCTACGGGATCCGGGTCGATTCCCTCTGTAGAGTTCAGAGTAAGCGTGTCCGCCTCTCCGTCCCACGCTATTACCGTGAAGACAAGGTCAAATGTCGAGGTGCATGGATCGGTCTGTCCGGGGAAGCCTTCGTCTCCATCGTTTACGCCCCCTCCATCCGTATCAGCGACGTTCCAAAGGGTGCATGAGTTGTTCTCCTCCCAGTTCTGAAGACCGTCGCCATCGAAGTCCCCTTCGTCGTTTATCCTGGTCGGATCAGTCTCTCCTGTGTCAATAACCCCGTTTCCGTTAAGGTCCTCATCCCCATCATCAAGATGGTCACCATCGGTGTTATTGTCACGTGGATCTGAGCCTTGTGCGGGGTCTCCGTAAGAGCCGTTGTACTCGATTCCATCCAATATCCCATCACCATCAGTGTCAGGGGAGGTCGGATCGGTAAGCAACACTAGTCCCTCGAATGAGTCATTAAGGCCGTCGCCGTCAGTATCGTTGTTCTGAGGGTCTGTCTGCGTTATGCCATCGACCTCTGCGGTGAATATTGCACATCCTCCTGGCCCTAGAGAGAGGACTGGGTTGCATGGCGACTCAGTAATTGTCATGTTTACCGGACCTGGTCTGAAATACTGTGTAGGAGGGAATGTCGAGCCGTTCCTGGTCCCCCATGCAGGATTGACGTACTCGTAGATGTTAGCTAAGCCATCGAAGTCCGGATCCCCGTATGTTCCGTCCTGATTGGAATTTGAAGTAGGATCCAAACCGTTTGCTACCTCCCAGCCATCTGGCATACCATCTCCATCGGTATCCCAGCCATTGGGGTCTTCATCGATTTCTCCGTCCCCATCGTCATCATCAGAGTTGCAATCTGCGTCACCGTCGAAGTCATTGTCATTTGAGTCGACCATCCCATCATGGTCATTGTCGAAGGTGTCGGTACAGATGTTTCCTACCGGATCCTCATCAGCACCATCGGATCCTGAGCCTTGGATAACTTGCATCGCGCTTTCCTCGTCCCAGTTTGAAACTGGGATGGTCCCGTTCCACCAAACACCATTGTCAAGGACATTGGTAGTCGAGGGTTCGTCCCAGCCAGAGGGTATTCCAAAGAGGTACTCGTTGAGATTTGTCAGGCCATCGGAATCTGGATCACCAGTAGATCCGTTATCTCCCAATGAAGATAGTGGATCCAGTCCGTACTGCCACTCCCACCCATCTGGGAGGCCATCATTGTCAGAATCCCAATCCTGGGGTTGTGTGTTGATGATGAACTCGATACCGTATGGAAGGCCATCCGCATCCTGGTCGTTGTTTGTAGCCGAAGCCTCGAATGCAGAAAAATGGATAGAAGCTGTACTTGATATCAGGAATAGGAATGTCAAAAGAGTTGCTGATCTCTTCTTTGATGATTCGAGATTACCTTCGTAATTCGCAATTACGAACCTCATGATATGTGTCACAGTTTCCTGGCGATAACTCGGGGTCTTAAGAAGAATGGAGCGTCGTTCGTACATCTGAACTGCTCAAATAAGCTCAACGTCGTCATCGTCGTATCTGTCCACTGCTCTAGGTGTTTCTTCTACCACTACTGGTGCTGGTATGTCCGGCACCTCAGACGGTACATCTTCTTCTGATTCCGATAGGGATTCTAGCATCCTCATCTGTGCTGCCCACCGCCTTCTGTTGAGTCTGCTCTGGACTCCTGCAAACAAGAGTAAAACGCTGACTGCAAAGAGTACCATAGAAATCGGCCTTGGATGAACAATCTCGTTGACCACTATCTTGGTGATTGATGAAATTTCGACTATCGCAACTAAAGTGAACTGGGCCTTCAATGAGTCGGCAAAGCTCTGCTCAGTATCTAGGGGGGTCGCAGTAATTGAAATCGGAACCGACTGTCCGTTATTTGCTGAGCTTGGTACAGAAATCTCTACTGTAAAAGTAGCTTGATCAAATTGATCTATTTCTATTAAAGGAGAGCCTGATAGCCCACCGATTGAGACTTCCCAGCCGCTCGCATCGGCATCAGCCTCAAGCAAGACTGTCATGGGACTGTTCCCTTCGTTTTTGACAATCATTGTAATTGAGTAATCGTTACCAGGTGAGAACTTCTTGTTTGGGGATTCCTGAACTATCTCCAACTTGGGATCTACTGCATCGACTTCGAATGTCATAGGCAGGTCGAAATAGCGAGGATTATCTTCGTCCACATCCTCTACGATTCTGAGGAATACTGTGTGGTTACCCGCATCCACCTGATTGGTCATAGTGACGCTGAGGAAAACTTCAGTGAAGTCCCCTGGGCCGAGTGAAACACGAGGAACTGCCTCACCGTCTGAGTTGGTGATTCTATATTCCCAATTACCATATTTCGTATCTCTTTCCAAATTCTCCTGGAGGCTGGCTGGATTCTTTAACAACCACCATGAGGCGGGGCCTAGTTCAGTATCGCTATTTGTGATCCTTGCTCTGAATTCCAGTACCGGCCTATCCTGCCCGGGGGCACACAGAGCGACCTCCATGTGACCCAATGGGGTGCCGTCGCAGTCCTGAGAAATCTCGCCTCTAATCCCATAAGTTCTCTGAATGGTGAATGAGACCTTAGTGGTCGTAGATGCGTTCCCCCCACTTATTACCTCAATTTCGATTTCTCCGATATCGTCGTCCTCTCTATCAAGACTTGGCTTAATTCCTAGAATCAAAACTTGGGTATTGTGCCTCTCAAGCAGAGAGGTATGGAATGTACCATCACCCTCGTCCTGGAGTATCCGTTGACCGGTTAGATTGTCGTGTAGTTGGAATATTGACTTCGACCTTTTTAGGATGTCGATCCTGAAGGTATCGGCATCGAAGCCAGAGTTGAAAATCTCGAGTATGAATGGGTTGAATTCTCCATACTCAGCGAATCTTGGTATCGTTGAGTCTAAGGCATCTCCTCTTGAGGAGTTAGCAATGGGAATCTTGTGATCCTCTGACCAAATAGAAACTACTGGTGGTTGGTATACATCGATCTTCTCGACGTTCAAGACCAAAGTATCCTGATGTACAACTGAGATAACCCCATCAACATCTGCCTCGGCTATGGCTCGAATCTCTATCTTCTTGGGCATTCCTGTGAGGTCATCCGGGGCTGTGAGTGTCACTGTTGGATTGAGAACAGAACCGCCCGAACTCATCTCGTACCCGGCTGGAGAATCGAACTCTACTAACCACGAGCTCCCTAGATTTGTCAGGACTTCCAGCTCTACAGTCATCGATTTTGTCGAGTCCCCCCTGTGCACTAGAACCATTGGCACGGGCGTTACCTTCCCCGGTGCGAAATACTCCACTGAACGATCGAATCTATGCTTCAATGAGACGCCAAATTGGTGCATTTCAATTGGCTCGTGCTCTATCTCGATCTCATTACCTCCAACGTCTCTTACCTTGAGGATGACTGTGTATTCACCAGGGCTTAGCCCGCTGTTGTAAGTATGGACATACTTTCCGAATATCCCCGTACTCGAGTCCTCTATTTCTTCCATATCCCCAGTAATTCTTTCATCGACCTCGTAATTACCATTTGGACCCCTCATCAGGATATCGACCCGTGATATATCGCTCCTCCCGAAAGCACTGATTGCGTCCATTGAGAATTGCATCTTTCTGTCTTCGATTACATCGTTGGGATACCAATCTAATTCGGAGCCCTCGGCAATGTTGGCTCCTTCCCTCTGTACAACAATGATGCTATTCATCAGAGCATTGCCGTTGGCCTCCATCTTGGAGAATTTATTTGGCTCGTTGTCTATCCTGTTGAAGGCGACGTCTGCGGAGCAGTCGGAACCACCGAATGGACTATTCCCTCCATCGCATCCAGACATACTCGCCCTAACTTTGACTATCAGCCTTTCACCTTTCCTCACATCAAAGGACTCTGATGAGCCGATGCCGACATCGATTATTTCGTGATCAAAGTCGCAACTGCTACCAAAAGAAGCAGTACAAACTGATCCAGAGTAAGTAGTGGAGCCAAGAGTCCTTTCTGTGGTCATGATGGATACTGTCCAATCCACATTAGAATTCTGAGGGCCCTCTGACTTGAGGAACAGTTCGACAGGAACGTAGTGTGTTTCATTAGCAAAGAATTTTCTTCCGAATAACTCCAAAGTGGACATCATCGATATTGACATGAACTGGACGTCGTCATCGAGAGCGCTAGCGGTTACCTGATCGGCATTTGATGCTGGGGGTTGAGTGCTGATGAGTCCGTCCATACCTGACGTCCGGTTCTGTCCGGGCTCTACGAAGTAGAGTTTGTACAGATTTGCTGCTGGATCGCTTTCGGATGAATCAGACCTGTAGAAATTCGTTAGCTCATCTGCCTGCAGATTCATTCCCGTTGGCGATACCATCAATACGACAAGAGTCAGGGGAACAAGGGCACTTCGAGTACCAAACGGGGCTGAGGTCCTATTTCGCACAAACATGCGCCGCATTCGAGATGTTAAAGAGTTCGGGAGATTGGAGTACTATATGCATCGGTTACAGGACGGTAATCGTCCGCTCGGTTGAAATTCAAAGTCGGTGCTCGTTGACATGCAGGGGTACCCGAGTTGGTCAAAGGGGCCGGACTTAAGCTCCGGTGCTTAGTGCTTCATGGGTTCGAATCCCATCCCCTGCACCATCAATTTATTCGGCCGGGTTTTACCTTGCCCATAGAGCATCCTAACTTGCCCTCGAATCCAGTGGGGGATAGTTTGGTCAGGCAGACAACTCCGGCTACTGCTTTCTCGGGCAGTAAAATCTCCTCCAGTATCGAGGCAGCCAAGTTTTCCAACAGAGAATGCCTCTTTGAAACTGCAGATTCTATTGAACTATGGAGATACTCATAGTTGAGTACTTCATCGATATCATCCCTAATCGGTGATTCTGCCCCTTCTACCAAGACTTCTATGTCGAACCTGATTGGCTGCTTTACCCCTTTCTCGAAATCATGGGCTCCGATATCCAATTGCATAACTACATCCTCTAACAGGACCGTTGTCCACCCATTTGTATCGATCCGTGAAATTATCGAGAATAGGTGAGGGGTTGTTTTGCTCAATTCTACTCACCCTTGTCAAGTGCAGGATCCTTCTTCATCTGTCTAAATCTCTCGCCTGAGTCGACGAAAATCGTTTGTCCGGTAATTGCTGGGGACTTTGCTAGGAATGCAACTGATTCCGCAACGTCCCTAGCAGATGGCCCGTATCCAAGAGGGGACGCTGATTGGACTCTCTGCAGGGATTCTGTATCTAGGATGTCACTGGTAAGAACGTGTCCCGGAGCAACCGAGTTTATTCTTACCTTAGGCGCTAGATCGAGTGCAAGAGCAGAAGTCAGGCCGTGCAAAGCAAATCTAGAGCCTGTGTAAGAGAGATAGTCGGCGTTGGGCGATTCCACCTTAAAGTCGAGAATATTGACCACCCATGAGCCTTCGACGGGTGACTCAAGGAGGCTTTGAATCAGTAGTAATGGCGCCAAGGCGTTGACTTTCATGTGCTCTACCCAGGTTTCCTCGGAAACATCCTCGATTCGGTCTAGCACGAACAGAGACGCGTTGTTCACAACCCCGACAACTGCCCCCAACGACTCGGAAGCATTCTTGATTAGTTCTTTTACGGAGTCTGAATCGTTCAAATCGCATTGGATAGTACATGCATTTCCGCCTGCGGACTCGATTTCTTGTTGGAGGTCTCTGGCATCACCTTCTGAATTCCTGTAATGGATGGCAATTTTGTATCCCTCTTCGGAGAGTTTCAAGCATATCTCTCGTCCAATTCTAATTGCTCCTCCGGTTACTATCACCACGTCGCTCATGGCATGCGCAAGCGATGTCTATTTTACCAATTTCTCAGATGAAGTGGGACTTGCAGATGAGAACGGTTAATGTCGTACCTCTATCCGCCTGTTTTGATGGAGAGGCGGTTGCCAATCATCAACCTCGATATGGATGGGACTGGAGGCTGTGGAGTCTCTGAAGAAATGAGCCCCCTGGAGAAGCGGAAATCGATGCGCAAAAGGCTACCGGATTGGTTCAAGACCTCCCTCCCGACAGGAGTTGCACAGGCTAGATTCAATGGAACCAAGGGAAAAGTCGTAGAACACGGCCTGAATACCGTATGCGAGGAGGCTAGATGTCCGAACATCCACGATTGCTGGGGAAGGGGAACTGCTACTTTCATGATTGCTGGTGAAGTTTGCACCAGAGGGTGCAGGTTCTGTGCAGTGGGTACGGTCAGAACGCCACCTGAACTGGACCCTGAGGAGCCAAAAGAGTTGGCGGATGCAATTAAGAGAATGGGACTTAGTTATGCAGTGATTACGGTTGTAAACAGGGATGATCTCTATGATGGGGGGGCTTCACATTACAAGGATTGCATTCAGAGAGTTTCTGAGACTAACCCGGGGGTTGGTCTAGAGCTTCTGTGCTCGGACTTAGATGGGAACCTAGACTCGCTCGAGATGTTACTCGAAGGGCTGCCCCTGAAGGTTTTTGCTCACAATGTCGAGTGTGTGCCTCGATTAGATAGTGTTGTTAGGGACCCGCGTGCTTCATTTGAGCAATCACTCAAAATACTCAGGTATGCAAAGGAAATTCGCCCTGATATAATGACGAAGACCAGCCTCATGGTCGGATTAGGTGAGACCGATGAAGAGATTTCGGAGGCAATGGAAATGGTGAGAGAAGCGGGAGTGGACATGATTACTCTGGGACAATACTTGCAACCAAGCATCAGGCACCTCCCTATTGACAGATTTCCCGAACCCGAGAGCTTCGCCGACTGGGATGGAACTGCTAGGGAGCTAGGCTTCAGAGCCGTGGCTAGTGGCCCTCTAGTTAGGTCAAGCTATCGAGCCGGTCTCCTGTGGGAGGAAGCAATGGGTGGCGAGCCTGTTGTCACAAGAGACTCAACTGGTTCTGCGGTAAGTCATATTTTTTCTGCAAAGAGTGCCACTTCAACAAAGGCGGGGAATCCATGAATAGGGAGTGCGGTGATGTCGTCAGACGGTAGCAAGGGAAGCATACGAGTCCCGGATGCACCATTCAGGCCGGGAGAGGAGGCTAGTTTCGATAGTTGGCCATGGAAGCCAGGGGACTTCTCTATGCCGGATCCTAAAACTTGCGAATTCAAAGATACCACAGAGCTAGCAAACGGTCTGGTCAGGGTTCTCGATGACGATGGTTTAGCCTCAGGGGAATGGGACCCAGGACTTTCCGCGGAGGAGTTGCGTATCGGTTTAGAGCATATGGTTAGACTTAGGATATTCGATGATCGGATGATGAAGATGCAGAGGACAGGGTTGCTTTCATTCTACATGAGGTCACTAGGTGAGGAGGCGGTGGCTATCGCACAGACAATGGCCCTCCAGGAGCAAGATTGGATTTTCCCCACATACAGACAGCCAGGAGCCCAGTTTGTCCGAGGAAGGGACATGGTCAGCATGATTTGTCACTGCATCGGTAATGAGGAAGACAACATCAAGGGCAGGCAGATGCCAGTACACTACTCCTACAGGGAAGGGAGATTCATTTCTGTTTCGAGTCCGGTCGGGACTCAGTTCAGTCAGGCAGTTGGAGTGGCGCTAGCTTCCAGCTACAAGGGTCTTGACGAGGTGACGATTACGTGGATAGGGGACGGGGCCAGTGCAGAGGGCGATTACCACTATGCTCTGAATTTTGCTAGTGTTTTCAATGCCCCGGTCATTCTGAATGTCGTGAACAACCAATGGGCAATTTCCACACATGCTAACTTCGCAACTGGAATTGGTGATTTCGCTTCCAGAGGCCTGCCCTATGGGCTGCCCTCCATCAGAGTAGACGGGAATGACTTCTTAGCACTATATTCGGTAACCAAATGGGCTAGAGAAAGGGCTGCTTCCGGAGCAGGTGCAACTCATATCGAAGTGCTCACCTACAGAACAGGAGCCCACAGTAGTAGCGATGATCCCAGCAGGTATAGGCCCGGTGATGAACATACGAAGTGGCCAGGAGGGGACCCCGTGTTAAGGCTCAAGGAGCATCTAGTCAATATCGGAGAGTGGAGTGAGGAGAGTCATTCAGAACTTGAGGAAAAGATAGATTCAGAGGTTGTGGAAGCATACAAAGAGGCTGTAAAGTTCGGTGATCTGGCCAATGGCCCATACCCCTCAGCAGATACTATCTTCACTGAAGTTTACGAAGAAGTTCCATGGCATCTACAAGAACAACATGATGAGATGATGGGTGGTTAATCGTGACGAACATGAATATGATCCAGTCGCTGAATAGCGCTCTTGACATTATGCTAGATAGGGATCCTGATGTGATTATCTTCGGAGAAGATGTTGGTTACTTCGGAGGAGTATTTAGGACTACAGACGGATTGCAAAAGAAGCATGGAGACCACAGGGTATTCGATACGCCTCTGTCAGAAGGTGGAATCGCCGCTACCGCATTTGGTATGGGGCTAAATGGGCTTAGACCGATCGTGGAGATTCAATTTGCTGACTATATCTTCCCAGCATACGATCAGATTGTGAATGAGATGGCCAAGATCAGGCATAGGTCAGGCGGAGAATTCTGGTCACCAGTAACACTGCGGACCCCTGCTGGCGGTGGAATTAGAGGAGGGCACCATCACTCCCAATCCCCTGAGTCTCAATTTACTCACACCCCAGGGCTGAAGGTTGTCTACTGCTCGACCCCCTACAATGCCAAGGGCCTATTGATTAGCTCAGTTGAGAGCAACGATCCGGTGATATTCTTCGAGCCCAAAAGGTGCTACAGAGGGCCATTCTACGGAGATCCGCACAAAGTTCCAACCTGGTCTGATCATCCGGAGGCTGAGGTTCCAGAGGGGGAGTACAGAATTCCACTTGGCCAGGCTAGAATGGCCTTGGAAGGAAGCGAATGCACTGTAATATCTTGGGGGGCAATGGTGCATGTGTGTGAGCAGGCAATCAAAGATAGTGGATTCTCATGCGATCTGATAGACTTGCAAACTCTTGTCCCCTGGGACAAGGAAACTATAGTTGGTTCGATTGAGAAGACTGGTAGGTGCGTGATTGTGCATGAGGCCCCCAAGACTAGCGGATTCGGTGCGGAGATGTCAGCATCGATTCAGGAGAGGTGCTTCTACCACCTCGAGAGTCCCATATTGAGAGTGACTGGATGGGACACGCCTTTTCCCCATACTACTGAATGGGATTACATGCCCGGGCCGTCTAGGATTGCCGCGGCGATAGCGCAAACACAGGAGGACTAAGATGGGAAATTTTGTCTTCAAGTTACCAGATATAGGCGAAGGAGTAGTTGAAGGGGAGGTTGTCCAGTGGCACGTCTCAGTAGGTGACTTAGTATCCGAGGATGATCCAATCGTAGATGTCATGACAGACAAGGCTACTGTGACTATTCCCTCCCCGGTTAGTGGAGTCATTAGTTCGCTAAGCGGAGATGTAGGGGACATGATTGCCGTTGGTTCTAGCCTAATGGAAATCGATTCTGAAGGCGAGGGAGGGAGCCCATCGGCAGAAGATACAGAGGAGCAAGAGCCGGTCTCGGATTCTGATCCACCCAAGGCACCCGAGCCCGCTCCAGCCCCCAAGGCACCCGAGCCCGCTCCAGCCCCCAAGGCACCCGAGCCCGCTCCAGCCCCCAAGGCACCCGAGTATGCCCCTTCCGAAATCCAAACCCACACAGGAAGAGTTCTTGCCAGTCCTGCGGTCAGAAAAAGGGCGCGCGAGAATGATGTAGACCTATCCAACGTGAGAGGTTCGGGACCGGCGGGTAGAATCAGGCATGCAGATCTTGACGCATTTATCGCCGCTGGGGGGGCAGTCTCTGGTGCACCGCCTATGGCATATTCCCTGAAGAGGACAGAAGTGACGCCAGTGAAAGTTGTGGGTCTACGAAGAAAGATCTCTGAGCAGATGAGCCTTTCAAAGAGCAGGATCCCTCATTTCTCATATTTCGAGGAAGTGGATATCACAGAATTGGAGAATCTGAGACAGATTCTAAATTCCACAAGGGACGAAACCCAGCCTAAGTTGACCTACCTGCCCTTCATAATGATAGCATTGGCAAAAATAATGCCCGATCACCCAGAGTGCAATGCTCACTTCGATGATGAGGCCGGAGTGGTAAACAGGAATGCCGCAGTTAATTTGGGAATAGCCACCCAAACGGATAGAGGCCTGTATGTCCCCGTGGTTAAGCACGTCGAGTCCATGGATATATGGAAGACCGCTCATGAAATGCAGAGGGTCTCTGGCTCTGCAAGAGATGGAAGTGCGAGCTTGGACGAATTAACAGGATCCACATTTACAATTACAAGTCTTGGTAGAGAAGGGGGATTGGGGGCCACCCCCATCATCAACCATCCGGAAGTTGCAATCCTTGGAGTGCACAAGGCCAGAGAGATGCCGGTGGCCCGTGATGGTGCAGTAGTGATTCGCCGAATAATGAACCTATCAAGCGCATTTGACCATAGAGTAGTTGATGGTGCGGATGGTGCATCACTTATTCAGCACCTAAAGAGAATGCTGGAGAATCCGGCGCTAATATTCATGTGAGGTTCTTATGGTCGAATCAAGAAAATGCCAGGTCTTGGTGGTAGGCGCCGGTCCGGGAGGATATGTGGCTGGGATCAGGGCTGCCCAGTTGGGCCTTGATACCGTGATAATTGAAGGCGACAAGGCAGGTGGTACATGCCTTATTCGTGGTTGTATCCCAAGTAAGGCAATCATTCATGCTGCTGAGAGGTTCGAGAACCTTCGGCATCATTCAGAAGGGGGGCACATGGGACTTTCTGTTTCAGGTGAGCCCGAAGTTGATATGATGGCCCTGGTATCTTGGAAGGACTCCATTGTAGATAGACTGAACAAAGGAGTTGAAGGACTCGTAAAGGCGGCCGGTGCGGAGTTAGTTCAAGGCTGGGCAAAGTTCGATGGCCCAAAGACCTGTACCGTAGAAAATAATGGTGAGACAATAAAAATCGAAGCTGAAAACGTGATCATCGCGACGGGCTCCAGTCACATCGACCTCCCGTTCATGCCATGTGATGAGGAATTTATTCTGTCTTCTACCGGGGCTCTAGATATGGATTCTCTACCTAGTAGCATTGCAATAATTGGAGGAGGTTACATAGGTCTAGAATTGGGTTGCGCCCTTACAAAACTCGGTACCGAAGTAACAGTTATCGAAGGCATGGAAAATATTCTTGCAGTAATGGACAAGGAAATAGTCAGGCCATTGGATCTATGGCTTAAGAAAAATAACGTCACGGTTCATACCGAATCTTTAGCCAGGGGTGCCGAGATCAAAGGAAAAGGGGCATCCAGGAAGGTTGAGATAACATTCGAGAAACATGGCTCTGAACAGACATTGAAAGTGGACAAGGTACTAGTGACAGTTGGAAGGAAACCCAACACGAAGGGTTGGGGTCTGGAGAACATCGGAGCCAGGATGGACGGTTCAGGTACGTTCATCAGAACTGATAGACAATGCAGAACATCGGTACCAGGAGTGTACGCGATTGGGGACGTATCTGGAGAGCCCATGCTCGCTCACAAGGCCAGTGCTGAGGGGGAGATGGTCGCAGAGATTATTGCTGGACACAAGAGGGAATTCGACAAGGTTGCAATTCCTGAGATAGTTTTCACAGAACCTGAGATTGTTTCAGTAGGGCTGACTCCAGAAGAAGCCAGAGAGAGGGGAGAGGAAATCATAGTTGGAAAATTCCCTCTTGCTGCTAATGGGAGAGCATTGAGTCTTGAAGCGGAAAAGACTGGTGGATTCATCAGAGTGACTGC
>CEQD01073971.1_pt1 | contig 12063 bp, 11 predicted proteins | sample 530511 | NCBI WGS metagenome assembly CEQD01 (sample SAMEA2620230, study PRJEB7988) | marine metagenome | biome: marine biome (ENVO:00000447); feature: surface water layer (ENVO:00002042); material: "saline water (ENVO:00002010), including plankton (ENVO:xxxxxxxx)" | depth 5 m | reverse complement strand
GTCTCTTACATCACAATTTATGCATTAATAAGTTGGAATTTTGGAAGCGACCTTGGCATCGGTTTAAATTTATGGTTTTTATCAATTGCTATGTGGGTAATCACTGAAGCACTTCAGCATTTTTACTCGCCACTGCTTAGATTACTATCAGGTTTAATAGGCTTTATAGTTGCAGCAGTCTTTGGAGTCTTCCCTAATGAGATCTTTGCAAACCTCAGCGAATATTGGTGGATTATCTTGTTTTGGATACCCGCAATCTTCATTAACAAAAAATCACGAATGAGAAAGACTAGATTTAGATGGTTCTGGTTTGGAATGTTTACATATTTGACAGCATTTATAATTTGGCTTCAAGGTTATCCTAATACTGATTTTTGTAATCCAGACTCTATAGTGCAGGCTCATGCCTTGTGGCATATTCTTTCCTCAATAGCTACATTATTTTTCTTCTTTTATTTTAGGAGCCTAAGACTTACATGAAGTCACTCAATGACAAGCTAACTTTTTCTTCTGGGCATCAAATGAAAAATAGATTTATGCTCGCACCTCTTACTAACACTCAAAGCTATGAAGATGGAGTGCTTTCAGATGATGAATATCATTGGCTTACAAAGAGGGCAAAAGGCGGTTTTGGTATAACAATGTCTTGCGCATCTCATGTTCAAGATATAGGCAAAGGATTTCCTGGGCAGCTAGGGATTTTTGATGACAAGCATATTGATGGTTTAACTAAACTAACAACGGAAATCAAAGAACATGATAGTCTGGCAATTGCTCAGTTACATCATGCTGGAATGCGTTCCCCAGAGGAACTTATAAATACTCAACCTGTATGTCCATCAGATGATAGCAGCACAGGCGCTAGAAGCTTATCAACTGAAGAAGTTATAGAGCTAAGAAATGACTTTATATTTGCGGCAGTTAGGGCTAAAAAATCTGGTTATCAAGGTGTCGAAATACATGGAGCCCATGGTTACATACTGTCTCAATTTTTATCGCCAGAAATTAATAGACGCGAGGATTATTACGGTGGCTCTAATGAAAATAGATCAAGGATTATTTTTGAGATTGTTGATGGGATCAGAAATGAGTGTGGCAAAGGTTTTATTTTAGGTGTTCGATTATCACCTGAGGGGTTTGGATTAAAATTGGGAGAGATAAAAGAAGTTTGTGAGTCTTTGATAGCGACCAAGAAGATTGATTTTTTAGATATTTCCCTTTGGGACTCTTTCAAAGAACCAAATGAAGATGAGCATAAGGAAAAAAGCCTACTAAAACATTTTACTGACATAGAATTTATGGACACACTTTTAACTGTTGCTGGAAATATAAGAACAGGTAAAGATGTATCAAAAATTCTGGAGAGCGGTGTTGACTTTGTAACCATTGGCAGAGGAGGGATACTTCATCATGACTTCCCAAAAAAAGTTATTGGAGACCCAGACTTTGAGCCTATTGAACTTCCCGTTACAAAACAGCACCTTTTAAATGAAGGCCTTAGTGATAAGTTTATTAAATATATGCAAAGATGGCAGGGCTTTGTTGAAGAATAGAATTATTCTGCACCCATAAATACTATATATGGATGCAGAAAAAATAAATCTAAGATTTACTTAGGAGCAGCCTCAGGCTGATAGTCATAATAACCCTCAACAGGAATCATCAGATGTACATAAGGAGTTCCTTTCATCATCACATAGGGAGCACCTGTAGTGAAATCTGTGGTTTGACTTCCAAGTGAATCTGGGTCCTTAGGCATGAGCATCAGATGAGCACCTGAGTAAATCCAATCTTTAGGATCAGTATTTTCTTTATCACCCTCAGAGTAAGGTCTAAAGTTATCAACACCTGTATCTCCATGTAGCATCCAAATCCAGCCATCATTCTCAAGCTCAGGTTTTGTCTGGCTTAAATATGCATTTGCCCATGCCATAGCATTTTTGTCAGCACATGCAGGAGCTGCCTCATTTTTAGTTTTAAAGCCCATTTTTGGCATTGCTATAAATGGAAGGCAAGTCCAGCCATTAGTACCCTCTCTTAATACCTCACCGGATGCGCCAACTACTGTCGCAAAATTACCAATAAAGTCAGGTGCAGATGTTGTATAAGCTTCAATTTCCCAATCAGTACTATTCCCTTGAGCTTTGTGGTCATCTCCCATCAACAAAAATGGGACAATCAAAAAAGCAAAGTAAATTTTCTTTAACATTGTATATTCCTCAAATAATAAAAATATTAAGATATCATAAATATTTTATTTAAATGAAAGTTTACTTATTGTTTGCAGTTTTATTATCCTCATCTAATCTGAATTCTCTTAATTTATATGATTTAGATCATGAAACTGAATTCTTAGATTCAGGTAAAAAATTGATGAATCTTGATTTTGGAATTCATGACCTTGAGCCGAACCAAGAAACTAAATCAATAATTATTGCTATTCACGGACGAGACAGTAGGGGGTTTGAATGGATTTATCCACTTCAAACAATTGATTCCGAGCAAACAAAAACTTATTTTTTTCGATGGGATACAACAAAATGCCCACAAAAAATAATCCCTTTGCTTGTGAAAGAAATATTGGCAATTAAGGATCTCAAAAAGATTACGATTTTGGGTCATAGCTATGGGGGCACACTTTCATCATTATTACTCAGTGAAATACAAAATATAGAAACTAATATTCATGTAATAGCTGCTCCATTAGCGAGTAAAGATTTGGAGAAATACTGTCAGTATTCTCATCCAACTACAAAGAATGAAAATATTTCCTATTATCAATGGAGAACTATCAAAAAATTAGATTATGCTTTTAGCAACCTTGAATATGATCCTCAGGTGATAGATTTTGAAGAGTCGAATGTTACTAGACTCCCAAGTCGATATAGGGGGAGAAGACTAGGACATCTTTGGTCAATTAGTTGGGTAGCAGATAATATTAATCTAAATTAGTGGCTTAGATATAAGACGTTCAAAAATGACAATATTTAACCTTTTTTGTAAACTTTTAAGAATGCAAATCAAGAAATGTTTATTTTTATCAATAATTTTTGTTTCGGGATCTTTGGTTGCTGAAGACCTAAAGGAAAAACTTGATGCTGATCTTGATATCTTGATGGGAAAAGTTATTGAATGGCGTCATGATATTCATGAATTTCCTGAGTTAGGGAATAGAGAATTTAGGACTTCAAAAAAAGTAGCTGAGCACTTAATATCCTTAGGAATAGAGGTAGAAACAGGCATTGCCTATACTGGTATTGTTGGACTTATAAGAGGGGGAGAACCTGGACCAACAATAGCCTTAAGGGCAGATATGGACGCATTGCCAGTAACTGAACAAACTGGATTACCATATGCTTCCAAGCAAAGAACAAAATATTTAGGCCAAGATGTTGGAGTAATGCATGCTTGTGGTCATGATGCTCATGTTGCAATTTTGATGGGAGCTGCAGAATTTCTTGCTAAAAATAAGAAGGATCTCAAGGGAAATATAATGCTAATTTTTCAGCCTGCAGAAGAAGGCGCACCTGAGGGTGAGGGCGGTGGAGCTGAGCTTATGCTTGCCGAGGGAATATTTGAACGATATAAACCTGAGGTTATATTTGGATTACATGTAACTAACTCACGACATGGTTATCTTGGTGTCTTGCCTGGACCAGCAATGGCTGCTGCATCTTCATACAGGATTACCGTTAACGGCGTCCAAGCTCATGGATCAAGACCATGGGATAGCGTCGATCCAATCATGGCAACTGCACAATTAATTGAGTCATTAAATACAGTTGTTAGCAGAAGAATAAATATTATTAATAATCCGGCTGTAATTTCTGTAGGTATGGTTCAAGCTGGGACAAGAAATAATATTATCCCTGATAAATCACAAATTACAGGAACAATCAGGACATTTGATCCAGACCTACGTGCCGAAATTTATGATGAAATAAGACAAATAGCTCGAGGAGTTGCAGAAGGAACTGGAACTAAAGTTAATGTTGAATTTGATGTTGGAGGTTTTTATCCTGTTACCTTTAATGATGTAGAACTGACAAAAAAATATTCTCAGACTTTATCTGAGGCCGCAGACGGAAAATTTTTTCTTCTTGATAAACCTACAACGGGAGCAGAAGATTTCTCATTCTTTTCGCAAAAAATACCAGGAATGTACTTTTGGTTAGGTGTTAATGAGCCCGGTATTGATGTGGCTCCTGGGAATCATACGCCATTCTTTAAAGTTGATGATCGAGCATTAGATGAAGGAGTTAAAGCAATGATTTATTTAGCTTTAGATTACGCAAGTAACAATTAAAAACCATAGGATGCCGGATCAAGGACATAGTCGAAAGACTGAGAAGGTTTACAGCTATCAAAACTGCCTGAATAAAATCCAATCTCTAAATGAAGGTGTCTACCTTCGCTTCGTCCAGAGTTACCCATAAGCCCAACAATTTCATCTTTTTCAACCTTCTCTCCAACTCTCTTGTAAACTCCATCAAATCTCATGTGTCCATATCTTGAGTAAATATTATTTCCATGATCAATTACTAAATGATTACCCCAGCCTGCACCACATTCTCGTAACAATTTATTTTCAGAGAATTGAGTGCTTGAAGGACATCCAGTTCTTGCATAAACAACAACTCCCTCAGCTATTGTATGTATAGGTATGTCTAATAAATTTTGGTCAATGTTAAATAGATCTAAACCTTCATGTTCTGCAGGTTCACCAACAAGGCCGCTAAATTCTTCTCTAGATTGATAAGTGCTTATAAAAAAAGAAAAGTCTAAATCAAGATCTTTTATTCCAGCAGTTTGTACCTTAGCAAATTCTTCCTCCGGACTCTCGTATGCTAAACATTTTGATTCTTGTTTTTCTTGGGTGCATGAGTAAAGAAAAAAACAAAAAAAAATTAAAAATAGATTAAAACGCTTATTCATTTACTGGTATATTAAGTTTTTAATTTTATTACTTGGGAGCTTATATGCCTATACCAGATTCAATAAAAGATAATATTTCTATACCAGTAATTGGAGCACCTTTATTTCTTATTTCAGTACCTGATTTAGTAATAGCACAATGTAAAGCTGGAATCATCGGTTCTTTCCCAGCACTTAATGCTCGCCCCCAGCATGTCTTGGAGGAATGGATTGTAAGAATCAAAACGGAATTAAAAGAATATCAAGAACAAAACCCAGATAAGAAGGTCGCACCTTTTGCAGTTAATCAAATTTGTCACGGATCAAATGATAGATTGCAGGGGGATATGGAGATTTGTGTTAAACATAAGGTACCAATAATTATTACTTCCTTAAGACCACCTGCAGAAGTTGTTGAGGCAGCTCATAGTTATGGAGGTCTAGTTTTTCATGACGTTATTAACGTAAGGCATGCAAAAAAAGCTGCTGACATGGGTGTTGATGGTCTAATTTTAGTTTGCGCTGGAGCAGGAGGTCATGCTGGAGCATTATCTCCTTTTGCTCTTTTACGAGAGGTAAAATCTTGGTTTGATGGAACTATTATTTTATCAGGCTCCATTGGCGATGGTTATTCTGTGGCATCTGCACTTGCTCTTGGTGCTGATTTTGCTTATTTAGGTACAAGATTTATTGCAACGCATGAAGCAAATGCTGAACCTGAATATAAACAGATGCTTATTGAAAGCTCAGCTAATGACATTGTTTACTCAAACTTATTTACAGGTGTTTTAGGAAATTATCTTAAACCCTCTATTCAAAATGCCGGTCTTGATCCGGATAATCTTCCAACTGCAGATAAATCTGCAATGAACTTTGGTTCTGGAGGTAACACTGATTCAAAGGCTTGGAAAGATATATGGGGATCTGGTCAAGGCATTGGTCTTATAGAAGATGCTCCTACAGTTGAAGACCTGGTATCAAGAATAAGAAGTGAATTTAATGAGGCTACTTCTGAATTTAATAACAAAGCAAAGATTTCATGAAGATAGATTTATATTTTTCATATCGAAGCCCCTACTCATATCTAATACTACCTAGAATGCTTAAGCTCAAGGAGAAATATGATATTGATATAAATTTCAAGATTGTCTATCCAATAGCTATCAGAATGCCAGAGTGGTTTGAAGGAAAAAATATTTTTACATACTTCTTTTTTAAAATGATAGACATGCGATTACAGGCTAAAAAACTAGGGATACCTTTTACCACAAAGCTCAGGCCGGATCCGATTAGACAAAATATTATGACTGGGAAAATTTCAAATCATCAACCTTACATATTTGATATTTGCCATCTAGGTCAAATGGCACAAATAAAAGGTGTTGGAATAGAGTTTGCATTTGAGGTTTCTAGCATGATCTTTGGTGGAGTTGAGAAGTGGAATACCGATGAAAATTTATCAAAAGCTGCAAAAAAAGTTGGGTTAGATCTGAAACAATTGAGGGAAAGTGTAAATGTTCATGAAGAAGAAATCATCAGTCAAATAAAACAGAACCAAGTTGACCAATTGAATGCTGGCCATCATGGAGTCCCTTTAACAGTTATAGGAGATAAGCATTTCTTTGGTCAAGACCAATTTAAGAAAATAATGAAAACTCTCGAAGAAAACGGTCTTAAAGAAAGATAGCAAAATGTTAAAAGTTGGATTCATAGGTCTTGGGACTATGGGATTCCCCATTGCAGGCCACATTTCAAAATCCTATCAAGCATATGTCTTCAATAGAACATTGAATAAATCACAAAAATGGACTTCTGAATTTGAGGGAGAGGCGTGTGAGTCTTTAAAAGACCTTACTCTTGGATCTGATGTAATTTTTCTATGCCTTAGTGAAGACAAAGATATTGAAGAGGTTGTTTTCAGAAGTAACGGCATACTAAATCATATAAATGAAGGCACTATAGTTGTTGACCACTCAACAACATCTATTGATACTGCAAATGAAATCAGTAAGGAGTTTTTAAAAAAAGATTCATTTTATTTAGATGCTCCTGTTTCTGGTGGTGAGGCAGGAGCGCAAAATGGAACTCTCTCAGTGATGATAGGAGGAGACAAAGAAGCTTATGAGAAAATATCCTCAATTCTCGATTGCTATTCAGCCTTTCATAAATATATGGGACCATCTGGGAATGGACAACTGACAAAAATGATTAATCAAATCTGTATTGCTGGCCTTCTTCAGGCGCTTTCAGAGGCGGCTAGTTTTTCTAAAAAGTCAGGCATTGAATCAAAAGAAGTTTTGGATGTAATTTCAAGAGGTGCAGCACAATCTTGGCAAATGGAAAATAGATGGGATTCAATGATTGATGATAAATATGATTTTGGTTTTGCAGTTGATTTGATGGTTAAAGATCTTGAGATAATCTCAAAGTTCTCAAAAAAGATCGGAGCAAATATATCTGTTACAGAGACGATTAAGTCATATTATAAAGAACTGCAATCACTAGGAGCAGGGAAGCTTGATACATCAAGTCTACTTAAGCGATTAGATATGCTAGATAAAGATTAAGCTAAAAATATTAGCAAGAATCCAACAACTATGTAGTAAGAAACTGTTGTTATTTCCATAATTTGCAGATCAAAAACCTCTGAGGAATCTAAGATCTGATCTTTAAAGAAAATAATCGTAAATACATTGGCTGCATGGATTAAAAATAACAAAATAAAAAAGGCTGATCTGCTAAGGTAATAAGAAGCCAAAACAATGATTAAAAAAAAGAGCTCTAAGTGTAGTGTTTTATTAAAATTCTTTTCTTTTAGAAAATATTTTGTAAGGCTGTAGTTCATTTGCCATGCAACAAAAAATATTAAACCGGTAATTGAATAAATATAAGCGACAATATTCTCGACCATTTCTATATTTTTACATTTTTTTTTAAAAAATAAGTAATTAAATGTAATATCTATATATAGCTTTAAAAGAGGAACACTTATGGAAAAGAATAAAGATATTATCAATGAAACTGGCGCAATGGAAAAAATAGGTATCGTTGATGAGCCGCTTGAAAAAAGAGGAGAGGATTCACTTAAAATCAAGAAATATTCAAATGCATTAGTATCTTTCATCAAAAATTCCATGACACCAATGACCATAGGTATTCAAGGCTCTTGGGGAAGCGGAAAGACCTCTTTATTAAATACCATTTATGCCCAACTTGATGATGCTAACGAGCATGAAGAATCTAAAGACTTCAAAGTTATATGGATAAATTCCTGGGAAAATTCTCTTATGGCAACGCCAGAAGAAGCACTGATTAAAATTATTAATGAAATTATAAACGGTCTTAATGAAGTTGATCCTTCTTTAACAAATGTGAAAAAAGTAAAGGAAGCTGCAACGACTGCAGCTAAAGGCATCTTAAGGGTTGGTGCAGGTATTCTTGGTGGGGCAGCAGGGACCGAAGTTGTAACTGAGGTATTAGAATCCTCAAACTCTATTAAGCAACTGCGCGAAGAGTTATCAAGGCTAGTTCATGCTATCAGAAAAAGTGAATCTCAAAGAGTAGATAAGATTGTTATATTTGTAGATGATCTAGACAGAGTTGATCCTCCTGAAGCAGTAAAGATTCTCGAATTACTTAAAAATATATTTAATATTCCGGGGTGCGTTTTTGTATTAGCTATTGATTATGATGTTGTTATCAAGGGCCTCAAAGATAAATTCGGTGAAAGAACTCCAGAAAATGAGTATGAATTTAGAGCCTTTTTTGACAAGATAATTCAACTTCCTTTCTTGATGCCAGTTCAAAATTATGACATTGGTAACTATGTGAATGATTTATTAAGAAAGATAGGTTTCCAGGATGAGAATGTAATTGATGTTGATTTTGTCAATCAAGTAGTTGATAACACAATTGGTGGCAATCCAAGGACAATAAAAAGACTAATTAATTCATTAGCGCTTATTAAGATTGTTAATGAGGAAGGTGAGGACGAGGATGATGGTGAGGATGAAATTGCTTCAGATGAAGAGCTTATAATTGAAAGAAAACTATTATTTGCATTGGTGTGCTTGCAAATAGCATCCTCTGATATTTATGCTCTTTTGAATAAAGAATCTGATTTCAAAAAATGGGATGAAGATCTTGCATTCTCTATAACGCAAAAAAAAGAGGAAGAAGATGAGAAATTTAGTCAAAACTTTGAGTCGTTAACCAATGAAGAACTTTTTGATGATATATGGGAGCAAACCCTCTACAGAGTTTGCTATGCAAACCCTAAGGAGAGAGCAAATGCAATTAAGTTATCGAAGTTTTTAAATTATTTACATGAGGACCTTGGTGGTGATACTAATTATCCCCTTCCATTAATGATAGAAAAAGCTTTAGGCAAAACCTCCGTTACAAGTGTTGTCGCTGACACTGCTGAAAGGGCTCCAAAAGGTTCATATAAAAGAAATTATGCAACTGGATTTGATGGTTGGTTAGAGGAGATTGAAACCAGAAATGGCTCACTTCCTCACAAAGACATCATTGATAAACTAAGAATGATTGTTGATGTTTGGAAAGGACCTAATTTTAATGCGGTTGACTGGGTCCAAGGCGAACCAACTCCTGATGGCTTTAATATTAGATATGCCGGAGGTGCAGCATTATATATCGGTGGTCAAAAGCTTGGTATAGCTTACGCCGGCAACCCATCAAAACCTAAAAATGAACAACATATAGCAATCCAGTCCCTAAAAAACCCCGAAAGAAATAATCAGATTGTACAGATCGGTAAATTGAAATTCCGTCATGCTAGACCTATCACCATTGATCGAGATGAGAAGAAGATTCTTAAAGGAAGTCGAGGACAAAGCGAGTGGATGTGGTGCGATATCAGTGTAGATGATTTAGAAAATATCAAAAGTGAATACATTGAACTACTTTATGCAGAAGGCGCTAAGGTAAGGACAGAAATGGCAGATAGAATGCTCAAAGGAAAAGTTATACAAAAATATATGAACACTTTTACAGATGCAAGAAAAGATTCAAAAGCATGGAATGAAGCAGCCGATTTTCTTGAAGATTACTTCGATGAAAATAATATAGTTAAGATTGATATCTAACATCAATGCTTTCAAAATCTAAATTTATTCTAGGGCAACAGTGTGTTAAATCATTTTGGTTCGATATCAATAATATTGAACCTACAAATCCGACTGATGAGGCAGCAGAGGCGAGGCTTAGCGCTGGTAATGAGGTAGGAGAGATCTCAAAGAGAATATTTCCAGGCGGCGAAGAAGTGCCCTATCTTCCTGGAGAACCGGAGAAGATGTTCGAAATTACAAAGCAACTTATAGATGAGGGCATTACTTCCATTTATGAAGCTTCATTTATATATGATGATATCTTTATAAGAGTTGACCTCATGCATAAAACTAAAAATTGTTGGGACATATATGAGGTAAAATCGTCATCAAGCATTAAAAGCTACCATGAGTACGATGCAAGCATTCAGTGGCATGTTTTAAAAAAATTGAACATAGTAGATTTGAATGAAGTTTTTATAGTCACCCTTAATAATAAATACTCAAAGCAAGGCACTATAGATCCTATAGAATTTTTTAACATTGATCCGGTTACGCAGCTTGCAAATGAAAATAAATCAGAGGTAGAGCAGAAGATAAAAGAATTGAAGCAAGTAGCTGCTATGCCTGAGGAACCCTCCCTCAATATTGGTCCTCATTGCAAGAAACCCCACAGTTGTGTGTATCTTAATAAGTGCTGGCCAAAAAATATGAGTGACGTTGATTCAGTATTTAGATTTTATAGATTGAACCTAAGTAAAAAATTAAAGCTATATGAAGATGGAATTGATACATTTGACAAAATAAAGGAAAAAGATTTATTAACTCCTATCCAACAGCTTCAATTACAAGCACATAAAAACAATGGCCCAGTAATAAACAAAAATAAAATAGAAAACTTTATCAGTGAGGTTGATTATCCTATATCTTATTTTGATTTTGAGACCTTTACAGATGCTGTTCCAGTTTATGATAAACAAAGACCACACATGCAAATGCCTTTTCAATACTCTCTTCATGTTCAAAATGAAAGAAATGAAGAGCTAAAAGTTAACGATAATCATTGTGAATTCATAGCAGATCCTGAGCAAGATCCGAGAAGAGCATTAGCAGAGGATATGATTAGGAATTTTCCTAAAAAGGGAACCATAATGGCATACAACGAATCTTTTGAAAAAAAGTGTATAGAATCACTTGCTGCATATTGCCCAGACTTAGAGGAAGAGCTGCTTGGGCTTAATGAAAGATTTTTAGATCTTATAAAGCCTTTCAGAGGAGGCGGCTATTATGATTCAGAATTTAAAGGAAGTTTTTCAATAAAAAAGGTCTTACCCGCAGTTTGTCCTGATAATCCTGAGTTAGATTATGAGGCCCTTGCTATTAGCAATGGAGGAATGGCTATGAATGCATTTAAAGAAATGAGAGACAACTCCAGCAAAAGAAATAATAATTCTATTAGAGCTGAGCTATTTGAATACTGCCGTCTTGATACCTATGCAATGTATGCAATCTTTAATAAATTATTGTTAATCGCTGATTCTTAATGGAGCTTGAAGTGCATTTTCTCACTTTAGCTTGCTTACAATATCCTCAGTTTGCTTATCAAGATTATTTTGGATGCTTTCAACCAATAAAGAAGCTACAAAAGAAACTTCTGCGAGTGGCTCGATTGAATTTGAGCTATGACTGACCGCATCTGCTAAGCTATCTAAACCCTCAGACAAATAATTTAATTTCTTATCGATATCTTTCTCTCTTTTAGCATAGTTAAATTTTCTTTTAGCATCATTTGCTTTACTGCTAGCTCTTTTAGATTCAGAAATTGCTTTGTTCTTGTAGCTATTTGCAGCTACAGCCCTTATTGCCCATCTAAGCATTTAATTCTCCAGTAATTAAAATATATTCTTTATTAGAAAGTGATAACAAGCAACGGCAGACGCCTCATCCATATATTCACCACCTTTCATAGAAAAGTCTTTAACTTTTCCTATAGTGCTACCAGTTCCAAGTGATGATGATGAACTCTTCTTAACAACTCCATTTTTGACATTGCCAAGAACGCTACCAGTCCCAAGTGATG
>CEQD01030892.1_pt1 | contig 12141 bp, 8 predicted proteins | sample 530511 | NCBI WGS metagenome assembly CEQD01 (sample SAMEA2620230, study PRJEB7988) | marine metagenome | biome: marine biome (ENVO:00000447); feature: surface water layer (ENVO:00002042); material: "saline water (ENVO:00002010), including plankton (ENVO:xxxxxxxx)" | depth 5 m | reverse complement strand
GGAGTGGGCAGAATAGGGATTGTTGACAATGATAAAGTCAGTTCATCCAATTTGCAGAGACAGATAATTCACAGTACCTCTTCTATCGGAAGTGCGAAAGTTAAGTCCGCATCAAATTGGATTTCTAAATTAAATCCAGACATAGAGATAGAAGAAATCGAGATGAAGCTAACTAGTGAAAATTCGATTCAGATAATTTCCCAATATGACGTAGTTATTGACGGTACAGACAATTTCGAGTCGCGATATCTGATTGGTGACTCATGCGAGGTTGCAGGTAAACCGTGGATTTTTGGTAGTATTCACAGATTTGAGGGACAGGTGTCATCATTCAATCTTGACGGCGGCCCCAACTACAGGGATTTGTTTCCATCTCCCCCGCCACCAGAATTAGCGCCTAATTGCTCGGAGGCGGGGGTTCTTGGAATTCTTCCCGGGATTGTCGGAACCATCCAAGCTACTGAGGCGATCAAGATCATTCTTGGTGTCGGAAACTGTCTGTCCGGAGAATTGCTAGTAATTGATGTCCTGACCATGGATTTTAGGAAACTTGAGTTTTCTATGGACGCTGGACGAGAAAAGGTAACTTCTCTCTCAAAAAAGGAAGAGAAGGGTTTTTCTGAGATAGGTGCTAAGGAACTCTCTCAAAGAAGAAATGAGGGGTGGACCCCATTCCTACTCGATGTTAGAAGATCCGATGAAGAACAAATTTCCTCAATTAGGGGCACTGATTCTAGAATAATGCACCTAGAAATACCTTCCAGATTGGAAGAATTGCCCTTGCAAGGTGATATTGTGGTTTATTGCCGAAGTGGGCAAAGGTCCGATGCCGTAGCCAGGTTCATTGTGGATTCCGGATTATTCAACGGCACAATCTACAACCTATTAGGGGGCATTAATGCCTGGGCGGATGAAGTGGATCCTACCTTAGTTAAATATTAATGTGGTATATTTAAACTCAATATGTCATTTTATTGTGGTAATATATCATGTATTTTGTTTAATTATATATTTATTCAGTAAATGTGGTAATAACAAACCTAGTATATCGTTTAGTTGTGGTTAAAATTCTATTTTCAATTATCTAATACCACATAATATTACTTATTGTGGTGAAATATGAAAATCTAGGCCAATATTGTTGTACTAGGCTCATTCGTGGTTCAAACAATATGGCGAGAGTGGGAATTTGGAAGTGTCCAGAATGCCAACTTCACCAAACCTGGAAGACTAGGTCAGATAAGTCAAACAAATTGGATCGTAAGTGTACGGGATGCGGGAAAAGGGTTCGAACGACCCTAGATAGGTCTGTCTCAGGGAAAGGCAGGGCGAGGAACGTCAAAATTTGGGAAAGGAATCCAAGGGATTGGGCATTTCTGGAAGAAGAGATTCGGAGAAGGAATATGGGGTCTTTTTCAGAACCCATACTATCTGCTAGTGAGAATGGTAATGAGAAACTGCAATCCAATATTCCAAAAATTTGGGGCGTAGGGTGGATTCCTCCAAACGCATTGATTTTTCCATCAAAGCTTAACTCAATAAGAGCCAAAAAGAGTTTGCTAGAATTTGTAGCAGAAAGACACGATGGTCATCTGAATTCCATTTCAGAATGTTGGGATTCAATGAAGTGTAAAGACAAAATGACGGGTGAAGAGTTTCATGAATTCTCTCAGGAATTGATGAGAGTTATCGAAGAAAGATACCTAGAAAGGACGTTGGAGCCTGACCTTGCTGGGCTTGCGAAATCAGAAATCATACCGATGAGGCAGGGCGAAGTATTCCTAAAGAGGAGATTGGATAGGCTGTTAATTGATCTGACACTTTGCATGAGAAGGATTGCACATTATGCTTCGATTACTGTTGAAAATAGAATAGAATGGCAGAGGAGAATGATTCGTACGAGATTAGTGGATGAGGAGTTGAAGGACCTCTCTACGAATGGTTTGCCTACCCCAGATGGAGGTAGTTTTGGAGGAAAGGGTTTCAGATCAACCTGGCAGGAAGGAGTGGTTGCCTGCGCTACGGCTATGACACGCGCAGTTGATTTGCCGGAAGAAAAACGTCACAATGCAGACGTTATAGCCCCAATGATCAGGGATATGGGCCTAGCACTCGCAATGGGACAGACCCCGATCGAGGTTTTTTCTGCCCAAATGGGCAAGGCAGGATCCTACATGGACGGTGGCATTCAAGGAAGCGGCGGTAGAGATCTGCATATAGGGAACTGGGAGAAAGGAATCCTCCCCCCTACTGCACCATTGCCTATTGCAAGTGCAACAACCACGGGGGTAGCATTAGCTGCGAGTAGGCTGGGGATAAGTAGATTCCACTTAGCACCTGTGGGAGAGGGTTGTAGCAGTAGCGGGGAGTTCTGGGAGGCAATGAATTTCGCTGGAGTTCGTGGTTTGCCGATTTGCTTCATGATTCAGAATAATCAGATAGCACTTGATACACTAAGCTCTGCTCAATCGGGAGCGGAGACTTTCGGTGATAAAGGGCATGCAATGGGGATCCCCGCCTGGACTATCGATGGATCCGATCCAGGGCTATTCTATGCATCTACTGCAGCTGCTAAGGAGTTCGCCAAGGATGGATGCGGAGCAACCCTCATCCACGTGGAAACAATGAGGGGTTGCGGGCACGCTCATCACCATGATGATTTGTATCTTGGAGCATCGAGCGGCAACCCCCCGGGTTATGTTGATAGAGGGTTACTGCGATACTGGTCCGAGAAAGATCCTTTGCCAAACCACAGGGAGTTATTGATTAAACTCGGAGTGGGCGAACAAAAACTCAACCGCATTCAGATGGAAGAAGAAGACAACGTGGAGTCAGCCAGAAGCCAACTGGAGAAAATGGAGTGGCCTGAGGGGAATTCGGTTGTAAAAGGAGTTACATCAATCTCGGACGCAACAAGTCACGAGAATCAACTACGGAGAATTGACGAGGCAGGGGCTATTGTGAGTACCGGTCTAGGATCTGGGGAGCTTTCAATAGAGTTCTCCGATGCCCCTAATTCTTGGAGTTACAGTAGAGCAATTCAGAATGGCATGGCGGCACTTGCAGACCAATTCGGCAATCAGATGGTGTTCATGGGAGAGGACATGGAAATAGCAGGGGCATTCGGAATGAATCTAGGGCTCAAGGCTAAGGGTCATCAATCAAAACTTCTCGATATGCCGCTATCTGAGGCCATAATAATCCATTCAGCGACAGGAGCAGCCCTAGGAGGGATGAGGCCACTGGCAGAGATACAGTTCGGAGGATTTGCAGCACTAGCAATGAACCCCCTAGTTAACAATGCGGCCCAATTGAGATGGAGATGGGGCGCAGAGGTACCGATGACAGTACGAATTCCCCTGGGAGCCAAGACTAGGAGTGGGCCATTTCACGCTAACATGATTGAATCATGGCTAACAAACGATCCTGGATTGATCATTGTGACTCCGAGTAATCCTCAGGATGCTTATGATCTGCTTATTGAGTCACACCATCTACCAGATCCTGTTGTCTACTTAGAGCATATTGGGCTGTACGGACTTAGAGGGGGCATAACTGGCTGGGGCAAATCAATCAATCAAATAGTGGATACTGAGGCTGTAATGAATAGACTGGATAATGGGGATAGTTCGATTGGCAAAGCGAGAGTAGTCAGAGGAGGCGAGGATCTCACGATAGTCACCTGGGGTGCCATGGTACACGTTGCCCTTGATGCAGCAGAGAATGTGTCGAATAGGGGGGTTGAAGTCGAAGTCGTGGATCTGAGAACTCTCGTTCCCTTTGACTCTGGTGCATGTATCAACTCGGTTCTCAAGACTGGGAGACTAATCGTTCTACAAGAGTCGCAGTGGACTGGTGGTTTTGGCCATACAGTCTCGAGCAGAATTATAGAAGAGGCATTCTGGAGGTTAGAAACCCCTCCCGTAGTGATTGGAGCGTTGGATACTCCTGTTCCTTTCTCTCCAACACTAGAGGACCATACTATACCAAGTATCGAAGTTGTTTCCAGGCATATCGAGAGAGCATGTGCAAAATGAAATTCAACGAAATGTCTGGAAAAGAGTAAATTGTGAAATGTCTCAGGAGTAGAATATGGATGAGACTGTGGTTGACGTAGGTTTCGTCCTTATTGGGTTTGCTTTGCTAATGTTCGGGGGAGAGGCTCTGGTTCAAGGAGCTACTAGGATATCCCAGAGTCTCAGCGTATCACCTCTAGTAGTGGGTTTCACAGTGGTTGCAATTGGAACATCGCTACCCGAACTGGCTGTTGCGATTGAGGCTATTGAAAGTGACGTACCAAATATTGCAGTTGGAGGGGTCCTAGGTTCTAATGTCGCAAACGTGATGTTGGTCCTGGGGGCGGCAGCTGTCTTAGGTGCTAAATCCGATACAGAGAAAGGGGTAAACAGGGATGCGATGGCAGTAGCGGTAGCCACTTTGTTCATGGCAATATTCGTTATTTATGGAGAAGTTCCTCTTCTAGGAGGCGTCTTGATGTTGACATGTCTGATTGGTTACTACTACTACACCTATTCAATTGCAATTTCAGATGAAGATGAGTATGAGTTCGAAGACTCATGGCTACCAAACAAACTGTCCCTTGCTATCCCCTTCTCTTTTATTGGTGGTGGGATGATATGGTTTGGTGCTGAATTACTTGTATCTGGATCAACTGGTATTGCTGAGACTTTCGGAGTCTCGGAGGCCGTTATTGGTCTGACAGTGGTAGCACTGGGGACTTCATTGCCCGAACTGGCTGTTACCATAGTAGCTGGCATTAGAGGGCAAGGAGGGGTTGCCGTAGGAAACGTACTAGGTTCCAATGTGATGAACATCATGGGGATAATTGGAATAGCGAGTATTGTTGGGAGTGGGATTCCTGTCGATGTGGAGTTTCAAAGAGACATCATAGTTGTGATAGCAACATCGGGATTCGTAGTATGGATGCTCTTATCTAGAAAGGAGTTCACCAAAAATATTGGAACTATGATGATCATAACTTACCTATTCTACATGACATATCTCGGTGGTTTCCTAGACGGATTATTTTAGCGAGATAGGCTAGTTAGGTACTGGGAGCGATAGTGTGGAGTGCGTCATTCTTGCGGCTGGTTTAAGCCGTAGGCTTGGAATGGATAAGGCATTGATTGATGTCGGTTCTCAACCGCTCATCAGTTGGATTTCACGAAGATTATCGAGTCGTGTGGCTAATATCACCATAGTTGCAAATGAGTCAAATTTTACAGAGATTTCCAAAACGGTCACTAATGTGAATGTAATACTAAACCGAAATCCGCACAAAGGGAGAACAGGCTCTCTTAAAGTGGGAATTGACAGTATAGATTCCTCAGGAGCAGAGGATTACAGATTGCTTGTTGTTCCTGTAGATCGGCCAGGATTCTCAGATTCAACTCTGGAACGTCTAATTTGTTCGCAAGAGACCTGCTGTCCTATGAAAGAAGGAAAAGGGGGGCACCCCCTTGTGCTGACTTTCGAAGATGTTGACAAGGTAAGGAAAAGTTCAGCAAATTCACCATTGAGAGAAATAATCAATGCAAGTAGATTCGAGGTTTTAGATAGATTTCTAGATCTAAACATAGATACCCCAGCGGATATAATCAATCTAAAAGATAAGCTAAAATCGATTAATGAATAGAACAGAAATCACTCATTTTAATTCTGGGTTCTGGACTAATTGAATTTGTTGAGTCCTATTTCAGAAACGAGAAAATGGAGTATCGGATTCCTTCATACTTAGATGTCAAATGATTTATACGAACTTGGAGTGGAATGTGTAATGCCAACCTCTGCTGAAGTAATCGAAGTGGTAGTTGTGAGCATGCGAGATGCCTTTCTAGCCGTGACCGTATTTGTTGCTTCGATGGTTCTGCTCTTCAGTTGGTTACAGTACATCACCGCTGGAAAGTTCGTAGACGTGATTCGATCGAAAAGGAGGTGGCAGCCGGTAATCGGCGCCATTATGGGCATCACTCCTGGTTGTGGCGGTGCCATTGTAATCATGCCAATGTACACCAGGGGTTTCGTGAGCTATGGAACCGTAATAGCCACTTTGATCGCGACCCTCGGGGATGCTGCGTTCGTCTTGATTGGTGCTGCTCTCACTGACTCCTCTTTCGTGGCTCCAGCAGTGGCGGTGCATGTCATCTCCTTCGTGACAGGAGTAACATGGGGATACCTCATTGATGGATTAAACATCACGCCGCAGAGTCCTTTAGGCGGATTAATACAAAGATTCGAGTCCCCGAAGGAACAGGAACTAATCAAATTAGACGATTTTGAAGATACGCAAACAGTCTTTGACGATCTTGGAAGAGAAGATGAAAGTGGCCCGGGTTATTTTCTTCTTCATCAAGGTTATACCCTCTGGTGGATAGTTACCTCGATTGGATTATTTTTCGCAATAATGTTGCTTTATTGGAATTCTCAAGATGCAGATTTCGAGCTTTCAATAGAATATAACCCGTCTACATTAGATGGTTTCATAACTTGGATAGGTTTGATAGGAACAACTTTGTCAGTAATTCTGTATCTATCTCAGAAAACCTGGATTCGTGACGATACAGAAGCTTCAATCGGAGACAAGCTCTATTCGATGAGAGAGACATTAATACACTCTGCAAGTGAAACCGCATTTGTCACGTTCTGGGTCATGGCTGCTTACCTGATATTCGAGTTTACAATGTTATTCTCAGGTGCTAACGAAGCAGACTTGGCCAAGTATGGTGATGGAATTTTTGCAGTTGTAGTCGCCTCTTTCGTTGGATTAATACCCGGCTGTGGGCCTCAAATTATCGCCATTACCGCCTACACAAAGGACCTGATTTCGTTCCCAGCTTTGGCTGCGAATGCGATTAGTCAAGACGGAGATGCTCTTTTTCCACTCTTGGTTAGACACAGGTTAGCTAGCCTTTGGGCTACGCTACACACAACTGTTCCTGCCCTAATTTTGGGAAGCGCGCTTTTGATAGTGGACGTATCGTTCTAAATCCGAGAGATACACAAACATATCTAATCATCTGCACAACTCCAAAGGCTAGAACCCCGACGGGGCTTTGTGACTGTGGCAGTCCTTAACTGGGCCATCAAGAGAGTAGAGGCTGGAGAAAGAGTCGCCATCGCATCTGTGGTTCAGGCCAGCGGGAGCGTTCCCGGGAAACCGGGAGCAAGGCTAGCAATCAGCTCCTCGGGGGAAAAGTTCGGGACTATCGGTGGTGCAGGATTGGAATTAAAGGTGGAAAAGGAGCTTCAAGAAATTCTGTTGCGAGATTTGTCTGACCTGAGAAAAAAAGGAGGAAAGGTTGAGTCATTCCTCCTAAACAGAGATGGCAAAGGAAAAGAGGCATCTGCCCTCGACAGTCTTTGCGGAGGACAGGTGAAAGTAGCTATGGAAGTGATTACTCCACGACCTCACATCTTGATTGCGGGAGGAGGTCACGTCGGTCTTTCAATTTCAAAGGTGTGTGATTCTCTGGAATGGCTGTATAGCGTATTCGATGTAAGAGAGGAGTATTGTAACCGGCAGCGTTATCCAAACGCTGAGGGCAATTTCTGCTCATCTGTCGAGGAATTTCTCCAAAAAGAAAGTAGTGATTCTATGACTCGTTTTTCAGATATTCTACTATTGAGTCATGACTGGTCGGTTGATGAAGAGATGCTAATTGGATTACTACAATTATGCAAAGAAGGAAGGAGGCCCAGGATTGGGGCAATAGGATCGAAGAAGAAATGGTCTGCTTTCGAAAAGAAGGCTATTGAAAATGGGGTTGAGAAGCGGCTGATAGACTCCGTCAGATGCCCTATTGGCCTAGACATAGGGGCGGATACTCCAGAAGAAATTGCAATTGCGGTTTGTGCAGAAGTTCTATCCCTTGAAAGGAAGAACATTGCTACCTAAGTATCAAATTTGGTGTTGAATTGGGGAAGTCATGAAGATTCTGTCGACCCTGATTTCCATATTGATAATTTCTGCAAGCTTAGTCGGATGTGTGGGTGAGAGTGAGGAGGAGGAGGATATCTCCGTAATAGACGACTCTTTCGGAGCTTTCAGTGTCGTAGCCCCGATAGATACTGGGATTAACGTATACCATAATCACTTCTCTATGAACGAGTCTTACCCTCAGTGGCTGCTTGATCAACTAGGAGTTAACAAGGTTTGTGAAATTAGCAAAAATGGAACATGGGAAGAGCGCTACGAAGCGGATAGGGAAGATTGCTGGGACGTGATTGGTTCCGACGACATTGTATGGTTCAAGGGTTCGAGAATAATTGGCACTACCCCCGATGATAATACGGACATACCGATCCTCGACGACCCTAGCGACGGACACGGGACCGCAGTAACTGGTGCGGTAATTGATGCGAACCCGGACGCGGTGATTTTCTTCGTCGAGGGTTTCAGTGATGCAGCTGTTCTGGCTGCTGCGAACCAACCTTTGGTGGATTTGATTACGACTAGCTTCGGACCCATACTTTCGGTTCCAGTCCCTGGCATCGAGGATGCGACCAAAGTCGCAGTTGTTGAAGAAAAGAAGATTCATACTGGTGCTGCGGATAACTCCCCCTCTCCTGCCATTCAAGACTCAACGGCTGGACCTCCGTGGAGTATTGGAGTTTCGGGATATGCTGAGGAGGATGACGATCAGAAGGAGACCATGAGCGGTTCTTACCCCGATATAGCTGCAGACTGGACTCAATTGCTTCCCAACCATGACGACATTGACGGATATCATCAGACCTCGGGAACCTCGTTTGCAACACCAAGGACCGCTGGATTGCTCTCCAAAGTGCTCGTATCTCTAAGATCGGAATTCGGGGATTTTTCCTCCGGTGCCGATCCTGTGGATAGGATGGGGCTAATGGTGAACGGATCGAATTTCACACTCACCAACGATGACATCAGAGATGCTTTGAACCTCTCAGCATGGTATCCATCATTTTCCAGTTGGGACCCTCTGTCGGGAACAACTCCAATTTCACCTGTGGCGCCGTGCACACAAGTGGGATGGGGAGTAGTGAACGAAAGCAATGTCCTCCCTATCATTGAGCACCTAAATGGGAGCAGTGCGATGTCCCAGAGGCCCTTCGATGTGGAACTCTGTATGGAGTCCAATCAGGAGATTAGAGAAGCATATTGGAACTAGGGTTTTCTCTAAATAACAAGAAGGGATTCCAACATTATGAGGAAGGTACTCCTTAGATGGAAAGTTTCCTCGCTTTCCGGAATAGATGAGATTGACAAACTGATGGAGATTTGTCACAGAATAGAGGTTCTTGGGCACCTTTCTACTGATACCGGAGGGGTTACCCAACTGGTAGAGTTGGGGATCAACAAAGGACGGAATCTATCCGAAATCTCGGATTTGGAGAGTTTTGATGTTATTGAAACACATGAAGAGGACGAAAGCGGCGTGTTGGTTAGCATTCGTTGCACGCACCCTCTAGCGCTTTCTGCTGTACAGTTGTCGAATATCTATGTATACCCCCCATACGGAATCGATTCCAAGAGCGGTCTGGAGTTCAGAATCTTTGGGATTTCAAGCTCCATACGAAGTTTCTTGGAGTTTGTCAGAGAAGTGATGCCACCGGATACAATTAGTGTGCAGACAGTAAAGAACGGATCTTCTAAGGAGCTCGATTTCCTAACAGAAAAGCAGAGAGAAGTACTAGAACTGGCTGTGAATAGAGGGTATTACGAAGATGGAGCGCAAATAACGTTGAAGCAACTCGCTGATGAGCTTGGAATTGCAAGAAGCACCACAGGAGAGCATCTGAAGAGGGCCGAGTCTGAAGTTCTGAAAAGGGCCATCAATGATTTCAATTAGACACCACGGGGAACCGAATGCTCAAAGGATGGGCTCGATTGGTAGTAATATGGTGCAGTTCCGGCTACCTATGCTACCCCCTTCCGATGGGATTGAGTGGAACGCCAAGGTAAATGGTGAAGAAGTATCCATATTTATTGAGAGCAATGCGATTCTTCTTGACGTGCTTAGGGACCGTGTCGGGAGCCTGGGAACCAAGCGTGGATGCGATATGGGGACCTGTGGATGCTGTTCTGTACTAGTTGATGGGGAGCCTAGGTTATCTTGTCTTACTCTAGCTGTAGATACTGAGAAAGCCGACATCACAACAGTAGAAGGATTAGCTGATGGGCACCATCTGCATCCGATACAGCAGACCTTCGCGGAGTGTGGTGGCAGTCAATGCGGATTCTGCACACCCGGTTTCTTGGTGGTAATTTCGGCATTACTATCTGAAAACACCAAACCTAACGACCAGGAAATAAAACAAGCAATAGAGGGTAACCTATGTCGTTGTACTGGATTCCAGCAGATAGTTGACTCAGTCAAAGCCGCTTCGAAAATCCTAGTCTCGGGGGAAGCAGTTAGCGACTCGACCCTATCAAAGAGTGATCCTCATCCGGGATTTGGTGGAGATTAGTATGTCTGAAAAAGAGGATGCTCCGAAGGAGATAGTGGGGTATAGACAACAACCCGGAAAACTACCCTTTTCCAGACCTGGTTCTGGGGGTAAAGGAAAATTCTCAGAGTCTACTGATCAAGAAATGATTCCTGAATCTCAGGGAGGGAAGCTTGCTCAGGAATGGGGCCCACATAGGCACGATGAACTCATTAGCGGCAGAGTGATTGGCAAATCTACTGCGCTTGTGGATAGTTCTTGGAAGGTAACGGGGCAAGCGCATTACGGAGACGATGTCAGGCTCCCGGGAGAACTGATCGGAAGGATTGTTCGTTCACCTCATCACTATGCCAGAGTTCTATCTATTGATTGCACAAAGGCCCTTGAGTTGCCTGGTGTAGTCGCAGTTGCAACTGGCGATGATGCGAAGAATAGGTTCGGAGTTCTACCGGTGACAAAGGACGAGCACGCGATGGCCGTAGAGAAGGTTCGGCATGCAGGCGATCTTGTTGCATGTGTTGCAGCGATTGATGAGGCTACGGCTAGAGAGGCGGAAAGGCTAATCCAAGTGGAGTACGAATTGATTGATCCGATTCATGACATGAGGGAAGGGCTCGAAGACAGTGAGGAGCCCATACATGACAGAGGGGACTACCACATAGGAGAGTCAAACGTCCAGAAGAGGGTTTTCCAAGAATTCGGAGACGTAGAGGGAATGAAAGAAAATTCTGTCGCTAGCCACAAAAAGAATTGGATTTTCGCCGGAGTTAACCACGCGTTCACTGAGCCACATGCAGTAGTTGCGCACTGGGAACCAAATGGAAGGCTTACGCTCTATACTCCGCAGCAGGTTCCACACTACGTTCATAGGGCGCTAGCCGATGTATTGGAGATTCCAATGCATCAGATCAATGTGCATAGGACCTTCGTCGGAGGGGGTTTCGGTGGTAAGTCTGACCCTTTCCCCCACGAAATGTGCGCCGCGATTCTCGCGAGAAAGTCTGGAAAACCTGTTCGTATAACTTTCGATAGAGAAGAGGTTTACTGGGTAAATAGAGGTCGCCATCCTTCGCGAATTGAGATGAACCTGCATGCTGATGACCAAGGGAGGATATGTGGAATCGAGACTGATGCTCTGATTGATGGAGGAGCGTTCGCCTCTTTCGGGCACGTGACAACATACTACAACGGGGTCCTCCATACTGCTCCCTACGAAATTGGTGCTTTCCACTACACAGGGGCTAGGGTTTGGACGAACAAACCCGCCAGTGGAGCCATGCGTGGCCACGGAGCGGTGAACTCTAGATGCGCAGTAGAAGTAGGACTGGATGACCTAGCAGAGAAGTTGAGCGTAGACCCGATATCATTGCGTCTAGCGAATCTCCTCCCACCACACTCGGCTACAATTACCGGGTTCAGAGTAACAAGCATAGGGATGAGGGAGTGTCTAGAGAGAGTCAGAGAAGAAAGTGGCTGGGATAAAAAATTCCGCAAGCTTCCTCTTGGGAAGGGAATCGGCATTGGATGTGGTTTCTTCATTTCAGGAAGTGGCCTACCCATCCACTGGGACCCGAATAAGTTCCCACACGCAACCGTTCATCTGAAGATCGATATGGATGGCGGGGTCACAATCCACACAGGAGCCGCAGACATAGGGCAAGGTTCTGACACGGTCGTAGCCCAATCCGTGGCAGAGGTACT
>CEQD01035834.1_pt1 | contig 12145 bp, 6 predicted proteins | sample 530511 | NCBI WGS metagenome assembly CEQD01 (sample SAMEA2620230, study PRJEB7988) | marine metagenome | biome: marine biome (ENVO:00000447); feature: surface water layer (ENVO:00002042); material: "saline water (ENVO:00002010), including plankton (ENVO:xxxxxxxx)" | depth 5 m | reverse complement strand
ACTCGCTCCCAGTCTCGATTGGATAATTTACCGTCTTCGATCCAAACGCTAAGATTTATTGTCGCCTCAATTTCTAGGTCCAAATCCTTCCTTTTTGCCTGAATTCTCCTAATTATGTCCCTGGAAAGGCCTTTGGAAAGGAGATCTTCATTAATTTCCATATCCAGAACCAGGGAGACATCCCCATAATCTCCGGAGAGTGTCTCTGCAGCAAAGCCTTCTCTTTCAACCCTCTTTATGTCAATATCACTGTCATTTATTTCATATCCTCCAACAGCAGCAATTCCAGCCTCAATCTCAAGTAGTAATGACTCTGGATCAATCATTTGTAGCTCAGAGAGAACTTTCGGGAGGTCAGCTCTACACTTGGCTCCAAGAGCCTTCCTGTTAGGCACAATTTCGATCTTCTGGAAAGTATCCAAGTCGTCTATGACGCTGATTTTCTCAACATTAAGCTCTTCCGAGAGAATTTCGTGGAAACTTGAGAGGTCAGGGCCCCCAACTATCCATCCGGACCTACAGGGGAGTCTCTGCCTCCTCCCAGAACCCACTCTTACTCTCCTGCCCGCCTCAGCAATTGACCTAACTAACTCCATTTCCATTTCTATCAAAGGATCAACTGGAGGAAGGGTACTCTCAATAATATCAGAACCAACAGGCCAATCCGCTAAGTGAACGGATGATCCGGTAAGGCCCCTATGTATCGCGTCAGATACGAAAGGAGACACAGGGGCCATAAGTCTACAAACTATCAGTAGAACTTCATGAAGTGTGTTCTGGCAAGAATGCTTGTCCGTACTATCCACTTCATTCCATAGTCTCCTTCGTGACCTTCTGACATACCAGTTCGAGAGATCATTCACTACGAAAGTCTCGAGATCTCTCCCGGCTTTATGAAAGTCCCATCGAACGAATTTATCATGATACTCTTGTGCCATGGATGAAGCCTTCGATAAGATCCATCTATCAAGATGGCTTCTTTCTTCCAGTGGGACATATGTATTCTCATTATCGGGATCAAATCTATCTAGTGATGCGTAATCAGCATGGAACTTATACACATTCCACAATGTCAAAAACATCTTCGCATAAGACTCCCTAACTCCGTTTGGATCAAAATTTGTAGGTGACCAAGGGGCGCTCTGAGTTGTCATGTACCATCTGATTGAATCAGCTCCTTCCTTGTTGAAGTGATCCCAAGGATTCACAACATTTCCCTTCGATTTACTCATCTTCTTCCCGTCCTTATCGAGAATGTGGCCCAGAGAAAGGCACCTTCGATAGCTAATACTGTCAAAAACAGTGGTCGATACTGCCATCAGGGAGTAGAACCAACCTCTGGTTTGATCTACTGCTTCACATATGTAATCGACCGGGAAGGATCCTTCGAACTTATCGACATTTTCGAATGGGTAATGCCACTGAGCGAAAGACGCACACCCCGAGTCGAACCAGCAATCCATAACGTAAGGTTCCCTGACCATCTCACCTTCACAATCGTCATTTATACATCTAAGCAAGATTTCATCCACATAGGGCCTGTGAAGTTCTGGAGGCATTGAAGACGACTCTGTCTTCATCTCCGATAGTTCTTCGATACTCCCAACACAATGTTCACTTCCACACCTCTCACAGGTCCACACCGGTAATGGCGTGCCCCAGTATCTCTCCCTACTGATCGCCCAGTCTTTGATGTTGGATAGCCACTCCCCCATCCTTTTGGTTCCGGTCCATTCGGGAGCCCATTCCACTTCGGAGTTGTACTGGAGTATTTCCTCCTTCACTGCTGTCATCCGAACAAACCAGCTGTCCATAGCGTAGTATAGAAGGGGGTGGTCTGTCCTCCAGCAATGTGGATAATCATGGGTGTATGAGTGTTCTCTGTAAAGACTGCCTTGAGAGGCAAGGATGTCTATTATGATATCATCACACTCTTTGACATATTTGCCATCTATGTCCTCGTGAATCCCAGATACAAACTTGCCATCCATCCCAACGGTGTGTTGTGCTGGGAACCCCACTTCCAATCCGAGATTGTAGTCCTCCTCCCCGTACATAACTGCCGTGTGCACGACCCCAGTTCCATCGGTGGTAGTAACAAAGTCGGCTCCGACAACAGTCCATGCTGACGGATATCCAGATCCATCCACCGCTCCAGGGAAAAGTGGCATATACGACTTCCCAATTAACTCAGAGCCAGGAAACTCCTCAAGAACCTCTACATGATTTCTCAAGACATTCCCTACTAGGTCCTTTGCCAGAATCATCTCTTCGCCAACTTCGACCCCGCCTCTTCCTTCCCATGAATCCGAGGGCCCAGACGTAATCTTGACTCTGCAATAAGTCAAATCTGGACCTACCGCAAGTCCCACATTTCCAGGCAGGGTCCATGGTGTTGTGGTCCATGCTAATATCGAGGCATTGTCTTCTGATAGCCTGAATTTGACAAAAACAGAAGGTTCTGTAACTTCCTTGTAGCCTAGAGAAACTTCATGGCTTGAGTAACTTGTACCAGTCTGTGGACAGTATGGGAGCACTTTATGTCCTCTGAAAAGAAGGCCCTTTTCGAACATCTGTTTAAGCGACCACCATGAAGACTCAATGTATTCGTCATGCAATGTGACATAGGGGTCATCAAGATCAACCCAGAAAGCCATTCTCTCTGTCATTTCCCTCCAAGCCTCCTCATAGGTCCAGACGCTTTCCTTACATTTCTCGTTGAATTCCTTCATGCCATATTTTTCGATAGCTTCATTTGACATCAGGTTAAGTTGTTTTTGAACTTCTATTTCGACGGGTAAACCATGAGTGTCCCATCCCGCTTTGCGTTCCACGACATGTCCCTGCATTGTCTTCCAACGGCATACCATATCTTTGAAGAGTCTAGAAATAACGTGATGTATTCCAGGTTTACCATTCGCAGTGGGGGGCCCTTCAAGGAAAGTAAAGGGCGTTCCATGCTTTCGCCTAGATTCTATGCTTTCAGAGAAAGTCTCCTCCTGTCTCCAAATTTCCATCAATGCGGTCTCCAAAGCCACAGGTTCGAACTCACCTACTTCCGAAGGGACAACCATCGCTCTTGGGAGATGTAAGGTTCTCTTGAAGTTAAGGGGAGATGGAATGCCTAGATATCATTACCTATCTGATTATATTTGATTTTATTGTAGTCAATAAATGGTTTTATATTGACTACATAACTCGAACATGTCATGCCTAGGGTATCTGCCAGACAATGCAGTTGCGGGTGCAAGATGAAACGAATATACTCAAGAGCAGACGGAGGGAAAGGCTGGGACTCAATTGGATGGATGTGTACTTGTGGATGCGGTTGTGTAACGCTTGATGAGGGCAATTGGCAGTTGATGGAGTGCTGTACAAGAGGAGGACTTGATGGTGGAATCTAATGAATCATATCTGACTGTCACTGGAATGACATGTGCAACATGTGCCTCAACGGTGGAGCGTGTTCTAAATAAGCTCGATCCAGTCGAGGAAGCTTATGTTAATCTCCCTCTGGAAAAAGTAAAGATAATCTTTGAAAAAACTGCAACTAAAGATGACTTTGATAGTTGCATAGTTGCAATACAGAATGCCGGTTTTGGAGCAAAAAAGAACGTTTCTTATATCGAGAATCGGGAGAAAAGGGAGAGTGAACTAACTGGACAATTATATCGGGTTTTATTGGCCTTCAGCCTCTCAATTCCCGTTTTCGCCCTGACAATGATCTTGAACGATTTCGGCTCCTTCAATTCACTAAACATCCGCCTATCGCTGGCAATGATATTCTCACTCCTGATATATTCATACTCTGGGGCAGAATTCCACTACAGGGCCTGGGCATCAATTCGCAGAGGTACCGCGAACATGGACGTTCTAGTCCACTTGGGCACGACAGTCGCAATTCTATGGTCATCAGCCGTTACCCTCTCCCCCGTAATTCCGTTTCTACCTGAAATTTTTTCAGCCTCCCCACACGTATTCTTTGACGGGGCCTCCTTCATCATAGCATTTGTATTGCTAGGAAACTATCTTGAATCCAGAGCCAAACTGAAGGCCACAGACTCGATACACAGTTTGATGAAAATTCAACCAAAAACGGCGACGGTCATTGATAAAGAAGAAACAACAGTATCTTCTGTTGAATTAGTTCCCAGAGGATCTCTTTTGAGAGTCTTAGCAGGGGAGACGGTACCATTAGACGGTGTAGTAGAGAAAGGTTCAGCGTCATTGGACGAATCCATGATGACCGGAGAATCTTTTCCAGTACCCAAAGAGGTAGGAGATACTGTATTTGCAGGAACGATAGTCACTGATAGCACTCTTTTCATCCGCACAACCTCTTTGGTACAAGATACCATGCTGGCTGGGGTCATAGATCTCGTCAACGAGGCACAATCAGGAAAAGCACCAATACAAAGACTAGTTGACCGGGTTTCCGAAATTTTCGTACCAATAGTAGTCCTAGCCGCAATCCTTTCCTCAATCTTTTGGCTTCAATATGGAAATAACATAGCGCCCAATTCAACAATGACAAATGCTGAAATTTCCGTGATGGTTCTAGTAAGTACCCTTGTAATCGCCTGTCCTTGTGCTTTGGGACTAGCGACCCCAACAGCATTAGTCGTTGGTACGGGTCAGGGCGCTAAATATGGACTTCTGATAAAGGGAATTGAAGCATTGGAAAGAGCGCATTCTACATCTATTGTTGTACTCGACAAGACAGGCACTATAACGGAGGGTAATCCAAGGGTCGAAAGGATAACCACCATAACTGGAGGGGAGGAAGACCTACTCTCGATTTCATCAGGTCTTGAATTAGAATCCACTCATCCCATCTCATTAGCGATCCGTTTGGCCTGTGAGGAATCTGGGTACCACCCAATGAAAATAGACGTTACTCAAACACACCCAGGACTCGGAATTAGCGGTAAAATGAACTCTTCGCTAGTCGCAGTAGGTAATTTAGAAATGATGGAGAAACTCGGACTCGAAGTCTCCGAGGAAGTAAAGAAATCAATATCCTCCGGAGCGATCGAGGGCAATATCATAGTCTTGGTCTCCAAGGATGAAAAAATACTTGGCTGGATTGAATTATCCGATAAAATCAGATCCAACTCGTTATCATCGATAAAGCGTCTTCAACAAAGAGGTATTGATGTCATAATGCTCACTGGGGATCGTCATGAGGTGGCGAAATCAGTATCAAACACTGTGGGCATAAATACAATTTTCTCCGAATTAAAACCGGATGAGAAAGCTGAACAAATACGTCAACTACAGAAGAAGGGCACTGTTGCTATGATCGGGGACGGAATTAATGATGCAGCAGCACTGACAATAGCCGATGTCGGCATAGCAATGGGAGCTGGAAGCGAGGTCGCTCTGGAAAGTGCGGATATCGTTCTGGTTAGAGATGACCTATCGGATGCGGTAGCTTCCTTGGATCTTGGCAGATCCACAATGAGAAAAATAAGGAGTAACTTAGTTTGGGCATTCATGTATAACGTCATAGGCATACCTCTTGCCATGGGTGTTTTATTTCCATGGACTGGATTACTCTTGCCTCCTGCATTTGCCGCGGCCGCTATGTCTCTCTCTTCAGTCAGTGTAGTGGCAAACTCACTTCTGCTAAAGAGATGGAAACCAATTGGTGACACAGTTTAATGCGATACTTAAAATCACAGAACTGGAAGCGGTATTCATGTTAGAAAGGACCCATGTCGTACATATTTCCGGAATGACTTGTAGTGGTTGCTCTGGTAGGGTCTCATCAGTACTGATGAGTAATCCGGGCATTATTGAGGCCAATATATCTCATGATACCAATTCCGGGGTTATTGTGACAGATGATAGTATTTCAACTCAAAAAATATTAGAAATGATCCAAAGAACGGGCTTTGAAGCAAATGAAAAATAGGAATGTGAAAACATGAGATCTTACTCCGAGTTGGCAGACAGGATAGTGAAGTGGATATCTGATTACGCTAAGGAGAATGAAATCTCATCTCTCGTAATTGGCGTCTCGGGAGGAGTAGATTCCGCGGTCACATCCACCCTATGTGCAAAAACAGGGTTGAGGACCATAGCACTTAGCATGCCGATCCATCAAATGAAATCACAAAATGACCTCTCAATATCGCATTGTAATTGGTTGAAATCAAATTGGAATAATGTCGAAACAGATACTGTAGATTTATCTGTGACATTCGACTCTATCTCTAATGCTCTGGGTTCAAAGGGTGATTCAGAGATGGCACTTGCCAATACACGTGCAAGATTGAGAATGGCTACTTTGTATGCCTTTGCAGCCTCAAATAATGGAATAGTGGTGGGTACGGGAAATAAGGTAGAAGATTTTGGAGTAGGATTCTACACCAAATATGGGGATGGGGGAGTGGACATATCTCCCATAGCAGATTTGTACAAGTCCGAGGTTTTCTCACTAGCCGACTCTCTTGGGGTCATCCAAGAAATTCAGGAAGCACCGCCAACAGATGGACTCTGGGATGACGGTAGGACCGATGAAGATCAGATAGGGGCCACATATCAGGAACTAGAGTGGGCCATGAGGGAGGTCGAGAGGCCCTCAGGGGAAGAGTTAGATGAGAGGCAAAAGCAGGTCATGGAAAGATACCTGCAACTCAACAAGGCCAATTCACATAAGATGAACCCAATTCCAGTATTCAAGAAAAGCGACCGCTGAGTTAAATTACAAATCTGCTCCCGCTTCCATCATGAGCGATGGGTCACAGATACAGACCAGCTATGCCGATAGTAACCAATTAATGGCCGTAGAATTCGATAGTAAGATTATAATTTACTGGTGGATGACGGCAAATTTTGGACTTCTTATGTCAGTGGTCGGAATCATCCTCATGCCGATTTGGATTCCCTTCGGATGGCTTGTTCATAAGAAACAGTACGAGCATATGAGTGGAGCTCTAACTGACCGCTCCATCAACATGCGTATGGGATGGTTGTTCAAGAAACAGCAGAATATAGCCCTCGATAAGCTGACCGATGTTTCCATTCATGAGGGTCCAATCCTAAGCGCCTTCGGGGTAGTCAGGATGCAGTTCGAGACCGCAGGTGCAGCACCATTCATACTTACAGGCGTCAGGAATGCGAACCAGTTCCGTGACCTTGTACTCAGACAAAGAGACTCTCTTGCCTTAACTCCCCCGGCTACTTCCTCCCAAGCCAACTCTAACGATGTCTTAGTTGAGATTAGGGACATACTATCTAAGATCGAGTCAAAGCTCTCCGATGAATAACTCATATGCCAGAAGAGACTTTCATCCTCAGATACCACGGCCAAACCGAAGCATGGCTCTCCACGATATCAAATCCGTAAAGACCCTCCATCGACCTTAGAATGCCAAAGTTAGCAAAGTCCGCACCATTGGGAGTGTCTCCTCCAAAAAAGTCACCCTTTATGCCACCCGACATATGGTCAAGTTGGAATTTGAGGTTCTCCCGAGGGGGCAGGTCGAACATTTTCGCTCTGGACTTGCCAACCATCCTCATTATTACCCCTCCTGCCCACTTATTCACTAAACGGGTGCCGAAAGAGAAATTATCGACTCTAGTGACATAATCCAGTGCTTGGAGGGAGGTTCTGTATGATTTGTAAATCACGGCGACAATCGATTTTCCAAGAATCAAATTGGAAAAATCCATCCACTCGTCCTGCTCGGAATCCTCTCCCATCCTTGGAAACTCGTTAGTTCCGTTTTCATCGATATAATGTAAGATATAATTCGAGTCGTTCACTTGGGTCCCGTCCCTGTCGACGAAAACTGGCACAGCAGTCCAATCAGACCACTTCAGTTGTGTCTTGAATGTTGGATCAACCTCAACTTTGGAGTATTCAATCCCCCTGCTCCCCAAAAGGGCTTTGACTTTGAAGCAGAATGGGCAGGTTTCAAAACAATACATTGTGGGAAGACCATCAACAACTCTCTCAGGGACAAGCTTTTCTTGGACTCCAGAGGTTGGTTCCAAATCAATTTCAGCATGTTGTATATCGTTATCATCCACATCAATCACCTCTATACCTATGAATCCAATGCGGATTCCAATGTCTTTCTAAATGAGTCGACTGATTTTCCGCATCCTTCCAGCTGAATGGCATCCAAGATGATCTCTATTACACCATCTCGCTCTATGGCAATACATGGAGTCTTACCAATAGTAATCTCCTCTAGCTCAGGAAACTGCTCATTTAGGTGCAGAAGCTCGATTTCGAAATCCAAGCCGGATATCATTTCCCTCCATTCTTTCTTAGTAGATACTCCCCTGTGAGTGATGTCACACAGGGCGCAATGGGCAGTGCCCCTTATTTTGCCCCAAACATAGGCAAGCTCCCCTATTATCCCTCCATCTGCATGATATACGCCATAGGCTTTCTTGACCGCCATCACACCACAGCTCCTGCGAACCATGCGGACAACTATCAGTTGATAATATGGAGTTCCCCGCCATACATCACATCACTTTACCACAAACAGGACCACATTCGAACACCAATCTTGAAGTGGCTCCTAGCTAGTCCGAATGCATGGAGGTCCCTGAAGAATTGGCTTCGATGCTTGACGGCGATCACGGCCCCACTAAGCAGAAAGCAGCTAGCCTGGTCGTTGATCTAGCCTCGACTGCTGGCGCAAAGGAATTCATCAGAGCATCCCATGCTCATGTTTCAGGGGTTAGTGTGATTACTGGGGGGCACGGTCTAAGACGATTCTTAGCTGACTTATCAGGTGATAAAAACGGCAAGGTTGCTATACCAACTACCCTGAATTCTGCTGGATGCGACCATGAAAAAATGGAGGAAATGGATATAGAATATCCTGATTTTCTAGAACAGCAGTTCGAAATCGTTCATTCATATTCTGAGCTGGGTATTGATGCCACTCTCTCTTGCACCCCTTATGACAGGGGCATTGAAGAGGAAAAAGGAATAGGATCATGGGCAGAGTCAAATGCGGTTTGCTTCTCAAATTCATACACATCTCTGGTGACGAACAGGGAGTCAGGCCTCTCAGCATTGGCGACTGCATTGACTGGTTGGGCTCCAAGATGGGGGCTTCATTTAGAGGAAAATAGGGCTCCAAACATATTGGTTCATGTCGATTGTAGGATGGAGGACATGACAGATTGGAGTATTCTGGGAGACTGGATAGGAAAGCAGATTCAGCCAGAATGGAAACTTCCGTGGGGCCCAATGCCGAGAATCATTGGACTCCCAATTGCAACATTCGAAATGAAGAAGGCATTGACAGCCGCGGCAGCAAATTACGGCTGTCCAATGCTTTGGGCTGATGGAATCACCGATGATGCCCCAGATGTAGAAAATTTTCAGGGGATTCTTCATTTCAATCAGTCAGATTTGTCCGAGAGGTATCGCGAGTTGTCACCCAAGGGAATAGTCGACCTTGTTGTGATTGGATGCCCTCAGGCCAGTGTAGGTGAGGCTCGGTCGACAGCGGCATTTATGCGCTCAAGGATGGAACTCGGAGAGAAGATTCAGAATCATAGGCTCTGGGTTTTCATGAGTTCCCATAATTACGATCTAATAGAAGCGGATGGGACACTCGATATCTTAGAGGAGGGGGGTGCATTAGTCTTGAAGGACACATGCCCAGAAGTTACTCCCTACAACAGGGCGAACTACAACCATCTGCTCACTAATTCTCTCAAAGCTGAGCATTATCTCACTAGCGGTTTGAATAAAATGCCAACAAGCGTTGCAACCATAGAAGATTGCGTCGCTCACGCATTTGACCCTAGTCTATTGTCCTCCCCAAGGCCAACACTGAAGTCGGGGATTGCCAAGACGATTCCAAGTTCAAAGGTCAATGTATCTGGAAATTTTCAGGCTAATGGCCATGGAATACCTAGTCAGAAAAACTGGTCTATTAGAGGGAGGGCGCTTGTAACAGACGTACCGATAACTTACCTCGGTTACGTAAACAGGGATACGGGAGTGATCGAAGAGCCAGGTCACCCATTAGATGGTACGCCAATAAAAGATACAGTTCTAATCTATCCGAAGGGATCCGGATCAACTGTTGCTCCCTTTGTCCTCATGGGGCTAATCTACACTGGGAGGGGGCCAATGGGCATAATCAATAGTGATGTGTGTCCCTTGACACTTCCAGCGGCTTCTTTGTTGGGTACTCCCTATGCCCATAGCTTCGACGCAGATCCGATTATGAATATCAATTCTGGAGACTTAGTTCAAATGCAACTAATCGATAAAAAAACCACTATCAAAGTAATCTCAAGAAATGACGAGGAACAATGAAATCTACTTGATGCGATGTGATTTTATGAAGTCAGAACCAGAGTCATGCAGGCCACAAGATTGGGGCAAATTCGAGATAATTAGTCGAGATGGAGCAGCTAGGATTGGAAAGTTTCACACATTACATGGGGCAATAACTACCCCTATGCTTCTCCCGGTTGTAAATCCAAATTTACGCACCATAGAGCCTAGAGAAATGTGGGAAAAGTACGGGGTGGAGGCACTGATAACTAATTCATATGTAATTTGGAAACATGAAAAACTTAGAGTCCCAGCTAAACAAGACGGCATCCACAAACTCATAGATTTCCCTGGGGCCATAGTCACAGATTCAGGAACATTCCAGTCCTACGTTTATGGAGATGTGGAGGTATCTCCAAAGGAAATTGTGGAATTTCAAAGAGAAATCGGCGTTGATGTTGGGACAATGCTCGATGTCTTTGGTAGGCCTGATATGAGTAGGGAAGAAGCTGAGAATTCGGTCAATGAGACCTACAATAGAGTTTCTCTATCACTATCCGAGGCCGGGGACTCAATATTACTCAATGGGCCTATCCAAGGAGGGGTGTATGAGGATCTAAGGGCAAAATCAGCTAAGCTGATGAGTCGAGTGGATGAATCAGGAGCTACATTTGCCATACATCCGATTGGAGGAATAGTTCCCCTAATGGAGAAGCAAAGGTACCAAGAATTATTTTCCATCATTCTGGCTGTGAAATCCCAGATTCCACCAAACAAACCAATTCACATGTTCGGTTGCGGACATCCAATGCTATTCCCCCTCTCAGTGGCCCTTGGAGTTGACTTTTTCGATAGTGCTGCCTATGTGTTGTTTGCTCGGGATGATAGGATACTAACTCCAGAAGGAACCGTGAAGGTCCAAGGTCTCAAAGAGTGGCCAATATCTTCGGAGGCACTGTTTGGCAGGACTCCAAGTGAAGTTCTCTCGCTACCAAAAGAAGAGAGATCCGAGATTTTAGCTAAGCACAATCTCGAGGTTACCCAGTCAGAGCTTTCCAAATGCAGAGAAGCAATCAGGAATGGTTCTATTTGGAGATTAGCGGAGGTTAGGAGCCATGCGTCCCCAAGACTTAGAGAGGCATTTGAGTGGGTCATTGATCAGCTCGAAAAACTGGAAGAGACCGAGGTAGGGAGCTCGCTATTGGATATAATGGCCTCAACCAATCCAATCAGAAAGGGCGGAGAGCCATTATCAGATGATATCGAATACAGGCCACATATTCTACATTTGATGGCCCTTATTTCTCTCCGATGGAGGCCCCCGGGATCTTGGTGGGATGGTAGCTCAGGCCCCGCAGAAAAAGTCCTGATATTGGATAATTCTCCTCCTCCTTGGAGGGAGGGATCTATGGGCACAATCGTAAATCATCTACTCGACTGCCCTAGGACCGTAGTCCTAATCTCCACGCCACTCGGTCCTGTCCCTTATTCGTTCGAAGACGTGTCCCCCTTCTGCCATGTAGATGGTTCAGATAATATTTGGAATAATCAGACCGATTTGAATGACCCTTCGGAAGAAATCTTGTACCTAGGTTTGGAAAACTCAGATGTAGTCATTTCAAAGTCATCTGAACCACTTCAATCATCATCTTCAGAAATTGACAAAGTGAGGGCTTGGCTAGACAGATGCTCGATTGTAGACAAGCTCTCAGTCTTTTGTGCGACACATCCGTTCAAACTGTGTGAGATTACGAACTCAATGAACTCGAGAAGATCAAATACTGATAGAATGGTAAACGTCAGTTTTGGGGGCATTCATGCCTTGTCTCCTAGGTTGAAGGATGGAGGGGTTTCGCTGACTGCAGAGGGAGCTAGGAT
>CEQD01029649.1_pt1 | contig 12285 bp, 10 predicted proteins | sample 530511 | NCBI WGS metagenome assembly CEQD01 (sample SAMEA2620230, study PRJEB7988) | marine metagenome | biome: marine biome (ENVO:00000447); feature: surface water layer (ENVO:00002042); material: "saline water (ENVO:00002010), including plankton (ENVO:xxxxxxxx)" | depth 5 m | reverse complement strand
AGCATTCTCCTGAAAGGCTGGTAATCCGTGTAACTGGACTTTATCGGGATCCCAGTGAAACGAACGTCTGACTCAAGGAAATCGATGAAGTCGCTGATTCTATTCTCGGGACCAGCGAGGAAGAAATTTATCCCGTTCGGACTCAGGAGCACGGTCCCCCTTAGCCCCAAATTATTACAAAACTCTAGGAATGATTCTCGGAGTTCGTCTCTATCTGGAAGGTCTATGAAGCGATAGCCAGCGATATTCAGTATCTCCATGCTCACACTACCATGGAGGTCGATTTAGGGTAAGAACGCTGTTATTACCTTCTATTTGTCCAAGGAAAAAACAGTGACTTGGTAACGTGGACAGCCACATCTGGATTCTCTCTTAGTCTTCTCATCCCATACTCGTACCACTTTGTTCCATATGGCAGGTAAATCCTCGTCCTATGTCCCTTTTCTGCCAGTGATCTACGAACGTTGCCTCTTACTCCCAAAAGAAATTGAAACTCATAACCGGGTCCTTTTCCTTTACTCCTTGGCACGGGACTATTATGACGAGGGTCGTTCTTACTGGGTCCTAAGCCTCTCGACTCCAATGACTTCAGAGCATGATCAATTACTGGCAAATCATGAGATGCAATCGCAGTGTAGGCTCCGGATTCTAGCATCATATCTAGGGCTTTATTCGTTCCTTCAACGATGTCTTGATATGAGGTATGGGCAATTTCACGAGGTTCCAAGTAGATCCCTTTACAGATTCTGAAGTCTGCCTTCGAACCTAGAGTTTCACAAATTTGGGAAATATCGGATGGGGTTCTGAACATCCTACCTTGGAGGACTAAGCCGATATTCTCTAAGCCACGTGCTTGCATGTCGAGAGTAGCATCAATTGTAGCTTGTGTCGCTCTACTGTCTTCCATATCCAATCTCACAAAAATTCCATTCTCGGATGCCTTGCGTACTATTCTCTCGATATTTTCGTAAGCCGATTTTTTATCTATCAGTAGACCCAATGCTGTTGGCTTGATAGAGATGTTTGCATCTATTCCACTTTCTGCGATTGAGTCCAGTACTCTCTCATACTCATCAATGAACCATGATGACTCCTCAATGGACTTAATCTCCTCACCCAGAACATCTACGGTGAAGCATGCTCCTTCAGATGACAGCTTGGTCATCAATTTCAGAGCCTGCTCCAAGTTCTCTCCTGCCATGTACCTCTTCGCCACCCACCCGACAACAAAGCGTGGTGCGAAAGGTAAGAGTGTTACAATACCCCTTCCGAAGATTCCCATAGACCCCACAACTAGACCAGAGACTTGACAATTACGGGAGGAGGATGTCCTTTCCTCTTCTGACTGGGACGTCTAGTTCCGAAAGTAGCGAGGATAATGCCTGTCTTTGCCATCCCTTGAAGGATTTCCTGTCTAAGTGAGCGAAGACATGCCCCCCGGAATATGCCGCTCTAGTAGAATCCACAGCAGTACGAACAGAGTGCTCCCAAGGACCGGGAGGGGAGGATTCCTCCTGGCCCTCGAAGACTATGGCATAGTTGGCCAAGATATGCCCTACCCAAACTTCTGTCTCGGAAATGATTGCTTTGTGCCTAGGTGCATAATGCCCACCCCCTAACCCTATCATGACATCCCCCTCTCCCGGCCATTCTCTTTGTTGGGTATCCTCGGACATTCCCAAGCAGATTGAAATCGTCTGTGCCCAAACGCGTGCAGCTCTTGAGTCGGACCATCTTGCCTCGTCTGATCCAATTTCAAGATACAGGGTCGGACTATTCAACAGGGGACCGTGGTGTGTTGCCTCTAACGTAATATCATATTCTTTGTCAAGACTGGCTTCTATCGCAATCTTCCTCATTGTCCTAAACATATCTCCGAATCTTGTTGATGGGGGGACCGCTTTACCCTTGATTCCACCAGATCGAGCCCTCTCACCGTGCGGAGTTTCCCCCGGAACTCCAATTGCATGTAGAGTGAGTGCCGGGACTTTGGATGCTGAGGCATGCTTGGAGAGAACAAGGACCTCATCGACCGGGAAACCTGTGCTTTCCTCGTGTTCTTTGTCTATCCCATCTGCCAGAATATGCAGATTGTCAATAAGGAGAATCTGCACTTCGAATTCTTCATGTTTAGTTACCAAACCATGTGGAAAATCCTGTTCCTCGCCCCATCCCTCAATCTTGAGCACCTCGGATAAAATGTTCATCGAAGCAGTATCCTTTGTTGAGGATAGGAGTAAGGTTCCCATGAAAGTCGGACAGGAGGGGTGGTTCAAAACTCTAGGGTTCAAATTCAATAGTTACTTGTTCCATAGTACGCCCCGGGGGACCAATGGTCGATCGGAAAGGTAGACTAGCGATGAGATTTATCGATTGGATAACTAGGCCAATGGAAACTGGAGAAATAGGATTTTCACCATCTGGAATCGCTAAGGGGGATGGTGTTCATGTCCTTACTGGTACACAAGGTGAAGTGGTTAAAATAGACAGAGAGGGCATACGACTTGGCCCCGTAGTATCCCCATTTCCATCTCCAATTGTCGACTCTACAATAGTAGGGGACAGGTGGTGCGGAATGTGGATGGATCGAGAGTTGAGACAGGCTAGAATGGCAGCAATCCCACTAGACGATGACTGGGTGGATGGCCCCGACAGGGAGCAATTGAGGACCTCCATTTACTCGACAAATGATGATGTCTTGAAGCCTGCAAAGTCGATTTGGCATAGGAGCTTGGACTCGGAGCCGATGAAAATAGGAGTTTCTGGAGAAAACATAGTTTTCGCGACAGTAAATGGAGTGTACATGATAGACTCGGATGCTAATGAGATTTGGAGGGGGATGTTACCAAGATGGCCTGATATCTCGAGCCTATTCGCATTCGATCAGATCGTGGGGATTGTAGAATTTTCCGGAGGATTATCCATTTGGTCCAGAGCAGGGGGGGTCTCGGTTCTTGACCCTTCCACTGGACTGGAAATTTTCTCAAAGACAATACAATTTGGAGATAAGATATCAGGAGTTTCTTACTCTGAAGAAGGGGGTTGGTTTGTTATGTTGCATGAGGGATCCATAGCCGTGATGGACAAAATTGAGGATGATTTCAGCCACTACAAGACAAGTTCTCCTGTTTTGGATGCTCAGTTCATCGATGGCTCATGGAGGTGGACTGGATGGCGGCATGATGGAAGTCTTACGGGGCAAGTAATGGATATTCTCGAGCGCGACAACGTCGGTGTGGCCGTCATAAATGGGAGTGTTCTGACGAATGATGGCTCATGGAGCGAGTGGAGGGCTACTCGTCAGACTTGATCGTGTAGCCGCACTTGCCGCATACTTTCCTGTCGCTATGCTCCCCAAGAAAAACCCCAGCACCACATCGAGGACATGAGGTCCCCTTCCTGACCAGTTCTCCGTCTACGATCTCGTATTTTGATGGCTTGGATTTCTTCCACTTCTCTCCTGATCCAGCCATCAAGCATCACCTTCCTCGGACTCTTCTGGTTTTGAAGCCTCTTCCTCGGAAGGAGCGTTTTCCTGCTTCGCGGAGTTTGCCCTTGAACTGTGCCTCTCTATCACGTACTCTGGCTCGATTGATTTTGATTCCGCAGATCCGTAAATCAATGCTGTCCCTGTAGTTCTGGACATTCCAAATCTCGTATTCACGTTCTTTACGACAACCATGTCTCTATCTGCTCCAGGCTCTGCCTTGGCGGCTGCCTCTACCATTTGGGAGAGAGATGGAGTGGCTTCGTTGGAATGGTCCCACTGAAACTGTAGTTCGACCCGATCAAGCGCCGGGTTCTCTTTTCTGTTGACTATCTCCATATCATCCCACCTACCTGATATTCACCTTGAGTGCGTAGCTTCCTGGTCTCTCTATTTGCAATCTCTTTGCGACCTCTGACCTGTCTGGATGCATAATTACGACGAAACCTTGCCAGTCTGTTGTAACTGGCGCGCTCGGGCAATGGTTGCACTGTGGTGGGTCTGACTTCTTCTCAGGATCTGGCAGAATCATATTACACTCTCCACATGCAAATGGTTGCTTCGCCATCTTATTCATCTCCCTTTGGCCAATCGAATCCCCCTAGGCCGTCCATTTTGCAATTCAATCCAATCTTGCTTGAACGAGGGTCGTTGTGATTAATTGACTTAGAAACAATTCTGGCCCGTACCGAGGATCCCATGACCAAAGAGCGGCCACTCTGCTGCCCCTCAATTCTAGCCGCATCGCCGCCTAGATTGACTTGCACGGGTTCATCAAGAATCTGTGACTTGTGGAGGAGAGCCTCCATCGGGCCAATCCTCACGAAGGCACCGTACTCTGACACCTCGGAAACAGCCCCGTCGATAACCTCATTGTTGTCCATTGTGAAAACTAGAGCCTTGAAACGAACGTTCTGATAAATCGCACCGTCTCCGTGAATTATCTTCCCCCTGCCTACTGCCTCATGATCAAATGTCAGTAGGGTGAAATTCTCATCCTCGTCAAACCTACACTCAAATGCATCATGAGCCAACTCGTCTATGTGATCCTCAAGTCTTCGGCCCCTCCTGATATATTCAGCAGGGATTCTGATAGTTGACTCTCTTGTCTCAAGGGTATACATTTCTTTTCCTCCAATGCGGACCTTTCCGAAGCCGGACGGAGGGGGGGAGTCGCCTCCCGTCCCTCATCGGCCATGCCTCTGGAGGAGAGGTCCGTGCGACTCGGCGACCGACCCCTCCTGTATAAGCACAACGGATTGAATTGGGGGTTCGGCTACTTCGATTAATCGTCAGACCGTAGGTCTGAATGTGCGTTTGGTGCGAATGTTCAAGTGGATTCGGAAACGCATATCTTATTCTGATGACAGCGGCTAGATCGCAGAGGCCCTCCCGGCGAGGAATTATATCGGGATTTGTAATTGCGATGCTGCTATCCGTTCCGCTAGTGTTTATTGACAGGGGTATGGAGAAATATTCCTTGGAAGATGGCATTGGTATCGAGATGAATACGCAGGAAGAATCGGATTCGACTTGGATAGATGGAGGTCAGCCCTGGCCTCAGTCGGGTAGAACAGCAACTAGGATAGCGGATGTCCCGAATCATTCTCCAGATGGCGGTGCCGGATACGGAAATCCTACCAACTCCAGTTCACTCATGTCAGTGGTAAAGCCAGCGATTAACTGGGAATTTGGTTCATACTCAATTGGTACGGACTCATTGGCTACTCCGATTGCAGAAATGAGCGGTTCTGTAGAGATTGGCCCCGGTGCGGAGGAGAGATGTGGAGGTAGTTCGCTGTTCACCGTTTTGGTTCAAAGCGAAGACGTTGCTGGATCCGAACACAGCATACTGAGACTGATAGAAGGAGAGGACGCCGAACTAGCTTGGCAAGTAGATCTTGGAGTAACTGAGAAAGTCAAGGCCTCCCCAGTAGTGATAGACATCGATGAGGACGGGAGTCCTGAGATAGTAGTAGCGTATGATGCAGGGGGGTCATTGCATGTAGATGTCTGGTCCCCTAGAATGTCCTGCTCGGTGACTGGATGGGCTTACTCGGGCCACTCTGAAGACCTGCTGTGGACTTGGAGTGACGAGTCCTTGATGATTAGCAGTGAGGAAGGGCCGTACACAAGTGGAATTTTAGGGGGCCATAAACCAACGACCCAGCCCCTTCTTGCTGATCTAGACCTTGACGGTGATGCGGAATTGGTAATCGCTGCTCTAGACGAGATATCCGAGAAGCCGGTAGTACTCGCTCTACCGATGCAAACCAGCGGATCACCAAACACGCTGTGGCAAGTTTCTCTAAGCAAGGGAAGCCATCCCTCTGACCCTGCATTTGCACAAGTTGATGATGACACCGGATATGTGCTATTGACTACCATCGAGGCAAATAATGGAGGGATGTGGGTTTGGAAGATTGACTCTGAAACCGGTAGTTCGATTTGGCAAGGAGGTTTGTCACTGAACAACCTGGATGGGGATACGAATTCACCTCATGTTAGATTGCCCGGGCCCATTATAGCCAATCTTGATTCTGATTCCGATCCTGAGATTATAGTCACAATACCCAGTGATGCGGATGGTTCAACTGCTGTGGATGGGGCTGAATTCAGAGGAATAGAAATTTCAGATGGTTCGCAATTGTGGGAATTCGAGGCAACAAATGGATTTGCCGATGCCCCCCCTACGGCTATTGACACGGATGGTGATGGGAAGCATGACAGAGTGTGTTGGAACACATGGTGGCAGACTACAACAGATAGGCAAGGTGCAGCAGGGTGTCACGACGTCGGGGGGACTGTACCAAACCAGGAGTGGGCTCAGGACTTGGAGCAAAGCAGCGGCAATCCCAATGACGAGATTGCAGTTGCGGCACCTACATGGATGAATATAGATTCAGAAGACGAGCCAGAGCTCCTAGTCTCTTATGGCAGATCGCTTTGGGCATTCGATGGATCAAGTGGTTCTCCAGCGGGGATTAATTCAGAGTGGTCAAATGATGTCGAGTTATCGCACAGGACTTGGTCCTCTCCTGCCATCGCCGATGTAGATGGCGATGCCACGGCAGACATTGTTTTGGGCAGCATGGTAGTATCTATGGCAATGCCCGACGTTAGGCCAATAACCGATGGAAGGGGGATAGAGTTCAACCCCAGTGCTCCCGATCCTGGTGAAGAAGTAACTGTCACAGTCTATATCGAGAATGCCGGAACTACAGATACTGAAGAGGTAGTGGATGTAGCAATATTTGCCAACGGAGAGAAGATTGGTGGAGAGGGCATTGAAGTTCTAAATCCAGTAGATCCATCAGGTTCAGGTTCATTCGCATCCTTCAATGTTGAATGGAGCGGCGATCTTGGCGAGCATACCTTCGAATTGATTGTCGACCCATATCGAAACCTGAGTCAAACAAGGTTCGACAACGACAAGCAGGTAAGGACTCTTTCAATAATCCCAACATACAACGCGACTTTCGAGATTCCCACGGAGCCAATAAGAGTCGATCCGGGAGGAGAAGGAGATTCGCGGTTCGGAGTCAGATCGACGGGCAGGCTGGCAGGGACCTGGACGCTTAACGTCGACAGCACCTCTCTACCTGATGGGTGGACTTGGGAAGACGAAACTCCTGGTGGGATTAGTTCAATCGAAATTGGTGTCGGACAGGTTTGGACCCCCTCGCTGAGAATTATCGCTCCCTCGGAAGCACTGGGTTCAGATGCAGGTTTCCTATCTCTGACCCTCACACGGGATGGAGGCGATGAGGAGATTTATGCAAATCTCCCAGTAGAGGCTAACAGAACCAGAGGCCTATCGATAAGAGGTCCGGACGGGACTACACAGAGTACTGGTTTCGGGCTTGTATCAGAGGACGCTAGGGCATGGTTATTGATAGAGAATGTTGGAAACGCCGAGGAGAGTCAGATTGCCATATCTTGGGACGGAACCGAATGGGGCTCAGATTTGAGAATTTTCGATTCTTCTGGATATGAGATAAGTGCACTGACTCTGGGTCCGGGAGAGGAGAGGGAAGTGACTGCTAGACTCCCAGTACCATCCGGAACCGCGCCCGGAGAGTCCGTGACCACCCCTCTGAGCATGTGTGTTGGAGCGGGGGATGAGCAAGAGTGCAGTCAAGTACAGTTGGAATTTATCTCATCCAGGTCGGTGATGGATCCCAGCCATATCAGATCGGTACCTGAACAAGGGCTAACCTGGGATATCTCGGCCGATATTCCAGAGGGAGTAGGGACTATTAATTGGTCATTATCCGATTCAGGAATGTCAATCCAAGGTTGGGATTGGAGTGGTACCGGGCAAGTATCTGTCTCAGGTGACCTAATATCTATCACCGGAGATTCCGGAACCAGGGCAATTGGCTCTCTCACATTGGACCTTCCAGAGGATGCCAGGCCGTCTTTCCATCTCTTCGAAGACGATGGCTCGGGAGTGTCTGAGTCTCCATTGTCTATCTCCATAGAGGTATTGCAAATCCATAGGGCTGGCATGGATGTCAACTCCCCTACAATGCAACCTTACGTCGTTGACGTACAAGAGTCCAACCTAGTGGTATTGAAGCTCGAGAATCCGGGTAATGGAGATGACTCATACATGCTTTCCCACCAAGTATTACTCGACGAGAATATGACTTCTGACCCTGGAATTGTTGTATCATTTTCCAGCAACCCGGTTCATCTCGGAGCAGGGAGCCTTAGAACCGTCCCACTCAGCGTCACGCTGCCAGAGAGCACTCCTGCCAGAGTGCCAATTGCGATATCTTTCACCATGACTTCACAGGGGAATGTGTCCGTCTACTCTCATGAGGTGGTTGTTTTCGAAGTAAGGCAAGACCATAGGTGGGATTTCGACCTAACTCATGATGGGGAAGAGATCAACGGAACTAAAATACTCCTAGCACCAGGGGAAGAGAGGTCCATATCGATTAATGCAACAAACACTGGGAACCTAATTGATGACATATCTCTAGATTTGAGCAAACAGATATTCCCATTGGGTTCGGATTCGTCAGACGGATGGATTGCCAACGGGAGCTCGGTTGAGGGAGTGGAAGTTAACGAATCTGTGTCAATGGAAATTAATCTTAAGGCACCCGAGGATTCGTGGAATGGCTCTATTATGAGAGTAGATGTTACTGGTATGGCTAGAGATGAGGCGATTATGGAATTCCATTTCATGATCGAGATTACCAGAGTTCCGGGATGGGGGGTGTCTTCTTCGATATCTGATTTGGAGATAGATGCCAATGGATCAACCATCGAAATCGAGATTATGCAAATGGGGAACAATCCTAGCGTACCATTCGTTTCAACTTACATCACTGGGCAAAAAGGATGGTTAATCGAAGATTTGCCGCAACTTCCCGAAGTGATTCCAGGGGATTCTACAACGCTGGAATTCAACGTAACGCCATCAGAAACTGCTAGTCCTGGAAGGTCTGTAGAGTTACATGTGAGAGTTAGGGACGGCGATTCTGCTGGCTTGACGGAGATTACCATGCCACTTAGAGTGTCTGCGTTCCAGAACTTCTCTATCGAATCTCATGGTTCTTGGGCGGTTTCCAGCCATGGTGGTCAACCTCCCGCAATGGTATCAAACACAGGAAATTCCCCTACGACCATAGACTTCCGAATAGAAGAAGTCCCAGATGGATGGGGGGCTAGTGGGAGTATGCAAATTGTACTCGCACTGGGAGAACAAAGAGGGATTCCAATTGATCTGGTTCCAGGAGAAGGTTGGTCTGGGCCTTCTGAGACAGTGAGGATAGTAGCAGAAGATGCGAGTGGCAATCAGAGAGAAATCGAACTTGAAGTGCACTATTCCGAGTTTTCCTGGGCTAGCTCGCCCTACATCTTTGCTCAGAGTGGGGATGACGCCACCATAAACATCCATGGAACTGACGAAAGTACCGAAGTTCTCGACGGAGGCAGCAGACTAGAGTGGAGCGAGATGGGTTGGTTGCTGCCAGTTGGTGATTCGACCAATGGAACCCTGTCCATAGAAGGCGATGAACTGGATTATTTCCTATCCTCGGAGTATTCCGAGTCAAGAGTGGTCTTATGTTCCATAACAGGAGATTTCAGCGATATGGGGGCTACGTGCTCCGTAGGGAACGGAACCATGGGCTTTGGTTTCCAAATACTGCTGATTTCGGATGAGGGTTTCGTTCTCGACTACTTCTACGGTAGTCTCGAGTCAAATGAGTCTGCTCAGCAGATAAACCTGAGTGGATCCGAATGGAAACCCCTACCAGGGGAAAGGAGCGTCGTAATCAGGGTTCTGAACGAGAAAGGGTTGTTGATTGGAGACTTTGAGAGGGAGTTTGATGTTAGGAGGAGCGACTGGAACGTTGGAATCGGAGAAGTTGAATTAGTCGGGGAGGGTAAAGGGCAACAGGTCAGCGTCCCTACGAAGAGACTCAACGAAAATCTACTGTCCGATGCAGATTGTATTATTTCCCTTAGTGCCGAAGGAAGTTCTGGAAGCCACTATTCTGAGCATATTGTCGATATGACCCAGGCCTTCGTACCCGCTCCCAAGTTCGATCGGCCCGATGTGGAAGACTCAACAGAACTTGTGATAACCATTAGCTGCTCTTTCCCATGGGATATTGATTCGGATCCAAGTGATAATCAGAGGACGATAGTACTCAGTGGAGGTTCTGCCCTAGAGGATAGAGTTGACGAACTGGGTACGGGCCTTGTTGCTGCTATCTTCGTAGTCGGCACTTACCTTGGTTTGTCTTGGATTATGAGCAACCGCCGTGAGTCTGAGAGGATGATGCAAATGGCCCAGGCTGCGATAGACGAGAAGATTGCCAATAAGCAATCCTCGCCCTTGATTGAGGAAAATGAGCCCGAAGGAGTTGAAGAGCCCGAATCAAGTGATGATGACGAGGTAGAAGTCGTTCAGCATAAAGCAGATGATGGTGACGAGTACGACGAGAGGCTCAGAAGGCTTCTTGACAGATAGTCAATAGTGCGTGCCATGGGAGGTTACATTCCGCCTTCTTCCTTCCATACTTTCGACCCGATTAGGAACAGTCCTGATTCGATAGTAAATGGAATCATCTCTTCCATGTCTGGGAATCATGGAGAGTTACTCCTCTCAGCAGCAGGAATAGAAGAGGTGGCGGGCCTAAAGGAGGGGGAAGAATCCCCCCTTGACCGGGCAACACTGCTATTCATCTCTGTTCTCGACTGGCAAGATGACTGGAGCGTCCCTCGATCCCTCGATGGGGGGCACTCAAGAGAGAGGCTAGGGAGGTTCCCTATTGACGATGGCAATGCTATTGAGTATCTCCTCCGCTACACGAAAGAGGGAGAGGGGTCTGATCTTCACCGCCTATTGGAGAAGCTATGCAGGGGCCTGAATGAAGATTCATTCGGACATTCTGGATTCAATGAGGGCTCCGCAGGGATCGAGATGCTAGGTTGGCTAGATGTAGAGGATATCTCCAAAATTAGGAGGGAGATTGAGAAGGGAGCCTGGTCAGTCAGGTCCGATGAGCCCCTCGACGGAGGAGTACAGGATGCATTCAGGCATCTTCTTGTATTTCTCAGAGCGGCTGTCAAAAGGAAATGCGGGATTCTGATGAGAAGACATTCCTAGGTCCTGATGCGCATCTTTCTGAGCTCCTGATAGATCACTGTTGATTCTTCCAGGACTGAATGCAGGTGGTCACTCAACACCCCTTCGTTTGAAGAAGGAGAGGAAAATCCCGAGGATTTCCATACAGAATCATACCAGTATTTTCCCCATAAGCCGTCACAACTCCTTGGTCCTGGCTCCCAAGATAGCATTCTCCTGGAGAATGGAATGCCTATAGATTCACACAACACTGAGAGGATTGATTCGGGATCTTCCAAGACGTCTGCCGAATCGATGACAGGGGGGATTTTTCCGGAACTGCTGATTACGTGCCTGAAGATTGTTAGTTGTTGTGGGAGGCCCGTCGATAACAGGTCGATGGAGTCGGTAATCTTGGAAAGGGACAGGAGAACGTCCCTAGGGTTCCTGATCAAGAAGCAGTTCTTGAAATCATCAATCCAAGAAATGTCAGAGTCCTCGGGTATGTGATGACACATATGTTTCTGGTACCAAATGTGCTTTTCATTGGGAATGGGGCCAGTGAGTGTTGTGATTATTTTTTCCACATCAGTCTCATTTTTCTCAATTACCTCCTCCGCTGCGGGATGGGGAGAACCGCTGTTGAGGAGGAAAGATGCATAGAGAGGCTCATCGGTCGCATGGCAGTCAAATCTATTCTCGAATGAGTACATCAGTGCAGTTGAGATATTGCGGGGGCCAGACCACATTGCGATCCTAGTTCTATCCAAGCGAGTTACCTCATTACGAGTTCTTGATACAGTTGTTGAATCCTTTCGCATATCCTCCCTCTTGATCCTTGCCCGATCACAGTACCATCAAAAGAAATTACGGGAGTCAAACCTGCGAATGTCCCGGTTACGAAAGCCTCGTCTGCCAAATGTACGTCATCAAATGTGAAATTCCCCAGAGTGTATGGGATTCCGTGAGAATCGCAAATTTCCAGGACCTTGCGCCTAGTAATACCATCTAAGCAGTATTCCCCCGTTGAAGTCCAAACTACGCCATCCCTTACCATGAAGAAGTGGGTCGAGTTACAGGTTGATACAAACCCGTGTGGATCCAGCATCAAACCCTCCTCCCCCCCTTTGTTATCTGCCTCGATGCAAGCCGCAATGCAGTTATGCTTGGAGAGACTGTTAATCCTAGGATTCTGAACCTCTGGTCC
>CEQD01134098.1_pt1 | contig 12401 bp, 24 predicted proteins | sample 530511 | NCBI WGS metagenome assembly CEQD01 (sample SAMEA2620230, study PRJEB7988) | marine metagenome | biome: marine biome (ENVO:00000447); feature: surface water layer (ENVO:00002042); material: "saline water (ENVO:00002010), including plankton (ENVO:xxxxxxxx)" | depth 5 m | reverse complement strand
ATTTTATCGGTAGGCACTAACCAAGATGCTTTTCGATTTATTGAAAATAAAACAGAACTTATCGAAATAGAAAATGGTGATGTGGAAAACGAAAGCGTAACGATTGCTTTACAATCTGCCATTGAAGAAGCAGTTCTTGCTATAATAGAACGAGGTATCACAAAAAAACTTTGGAGTTATAAAGGATGAGAATAATATTTTTAATATTTCTATCTCTATTTAGTGTAAATATTTTTACAGCTGACAACGAAGTATCTATAGACCAAGCAGGTGCGACAGCCAATTTAGATATTGAACAGATGGGTTCTGGCAACTTAATCGGTGGAGCTTCAGCTGTATCTGGAACTATGACACCATTAGACTTAGATGGCACAACAATGACTTTAGACATTAATCAACTTGGAAATTCTAATATTTTTAAAGGTGATATTTATGCCGACAACTATACTGGTTTCTTTGAATTTACTGGTGACTCAAACACTTTTAGTATGCAAACAGACCCTGACAATACTTATGGAGCTGATAGTTCAAACGTAAATATCCAAGTATCAGGTGGCTCCAATGTCTTCACTTATACGCAAGCAACTACAGCACAGGCTTCTGCACTTGATTTAGACTGGACCATAAATGGCTCAAACAACACCATAACCTCAGCAATAGACCAAGACCTTGCTACTAATTACATGAACATTGATGGTTCTGATAACACAGTGACATTCGATGGTGATGGCTACCAAGGTGCTTATTTTCATTTAACACACACAGGTGGTTCGAGAACAATTAACGTATCACAACAGAGTACCCTTGATAATGATTGGCTTAAGATTACTAGCAATGGTTCTAATGGTACTTTCTGTATCAACCAAAACGACCAAGGCACAAGCACAGGCTGTCCTTGATATTGGCACAGTAGAAGAAGTATCTGGCTTTGCCAGAATAGAACGAGATAAAAATTACAACGTAGTCACAGACTTTGGTATTCAATCTTATGACAAAGCTCAGACCGAGGCTGGGCGTATGGGCATTAGATTTGTTGATGACACTACCATAAGAATTACCGAACACTCTAAAGTAGTCATAGACGAGTTTGTCTTTGACCCTAATCCTGACAATTCCAAACTAGCTCTTAATTTTGTAAAAGGCACAGCCAGATTTACCTCTAGTCTGACTGGCATGATTTCTAAAAAAAACATCAAGATAAAAACCAATAGTGCTGTGGTTGGTATCAGAGGCACTGATTTTACAATTACAGTTGAGCCAGATACTGGCAAAAGTTTATTTATTTTATTACCTGATGAGCTTGGCAATCCTTCTGGAGAAATATCAATTACTACAGCAATAGGCACTGTAATTCTAAACAAACCTTATCAAGCTACAACCACCAGCGTCTTTGAAGCTATGCCCAGTGAGCCTGTAATCTTAGATTTGTCTTTGGATTTCATAAACAACATGCTACTGGTTACACCGCCTGAGAAAAACAAAGAAGAAAATGTAGAAGAAAGCTCTGAAGAAAAAAGCGATAACTTGTTAGATTTTAACGAGCTAGACATTGATTACTTAGCAGAAGATGCCCTTGATACAGACGAATTAGAATTTACCGAGCTCGATTACGATGCTCTGAATGTAAATTTTTTAGAGGACTTACTAAAGATTATTGCTGAGATAGATGTTTTGAACAATGAAGAAGAGCTCACACAAACGATTTCAGCAGTTAATATTGAAGGTACCAACATAGGACAAGACTCAAAAACGCAGATAACCACCATAGTTTCAGGTCAAGAAATAAAAATGAAAAGAGAAGTACAGTCTTCTGCTTCAATACAAATTGAAAGCGGTGAAAGTTATTTGGTGGTTTTAGAGCAAGATGGCGTTGAAAATCAGATTAAAGTAAATGGTGGTGGTTCTTCTGTTATTGTCATAAAACAAAGCCAGTAGTAAAATAATTAATCATGGCTGACCCAAGACTCAAAAGAGCTGGCGTAAGTGGTTTTAATAAACCCAAGCGAACTCCTAATCACCCAAAAAAATCACATATTGTTGTTGCTAAAGAAGGTGATAAAATAAAAACCATTAGATTTGGACAGCAAGGTGTCAAAACTGCTGGCAAACCTAAAAAAGGAGAGTCAAAAAGACAGACAGCTAGAAGGAAGTCTTTTAAAGCTCGTCATGCAAAGAACATTAAGAAAGGTAAGATGTCAGCAGCTTACTGGGCAAACAAGGTAAAATGGTAGCAAAAACAAAAGCAAAAAAGACTGTAAGAAAAGTAGTCAAAGGATTGAAAAAAGCAAGCAAGTCTCATGCAAAACAAGCAAAGACTTTAGCTAGTCTAAAACTCAAAAAAGGTGGTCCTGCAAAGAAAAGCAAAAGCAGAGTCAATGAAGCAGGAAATTATACAAAACCCACTATGCGTAAGAATTTATTTAATAAAATCAAAGCTGGCAGCAAGGGCGGTAAGCCGGGTCAATGGTCCGGGCGAAAAGCTCAAATGCTTGCGAAGCAGTACAAAGCAAAAGGAGGTGGCTACAAATGACAGAGTTTTTTAAACAAATTTATGATTTCTTTACCAATACAGAAAGAAAAAAAGTAAGAGCTAGAGACGAAGATGGCAAGTATGTTGCTGATGATAAATCTACTCCAGACATCAATGAAGCTTATACTGAAATAAGAGTACAAAAAGGAGCTAAAAATGGCACTAAAAAAGATACCAAAAGAAAATAAAGGATTACCTAAGCTACCACAAAAGGTTAGAAACAAAATGGGCTATATGAGCAAAGGTGGCGTTGTTTCTGCTGGTCAAGGGAAGGTAATGAAAGACAGAATTAAAACAACAAAAATGAGGAAATCATGAAACAAGGCAGACTACCAGTAAAAAAATCCAAAGGTCGTATGGTTATGAAAAAATCCAAAGGGCGTATGGTAATGAAGAAGTCTAAAGGCAGAGCAGTCATGAAAAAATCTAAGGGCAGAGCTGTCATGAAAAAATCTAAAGGCAGAAGCATAATGAAAATGTCTAAAGGGCGTAGCGTTATGAAAAAGTCTAAGAAAAAAATGAAGTAAGACTCAAAAAAAAACGATAGTGGCACATTTAATTAGCAATATCCCATACTTTAAATGTTGGGTTAGAAGAGAGTTTACTTGCAACCATGAAAAGTATCATGACGAATACTTACATGCTTTGGCTATTGCAGTAAACACCATTCCAGACAGGTCTTTGTCTTTTCAAGTCGTTTTCACAGGATGCGAAGCTGAGTGTGATGACAATGACGAAGGCAACATTCATGGTGGAGCTATGTGGGCAAGAATGCCAATACAAGCTTTAGTAGCAGACATACCTATGGATGATTTTCCAATACCTATGGAAGACCATGTAGCTCAACCTTGGGATTGTGAAAGCAGAGACCATGAAGTAATTACCATGGATAGAGTTAGCTCTTCTCCTTGGCTCTGTAAAATAGATGGAGATTTTTACACAGGCAGATATTTATTTACTGTAGATTATACAAACTCACATATTGCTGATGACGCAGCACAGCACAAACAGTCACATGTTTTATACATCACTGATGACTGCGACTGGAAAGGCAATATTGTAGCTTTACCTAATAACAGAGTAAGAGCTACTAGCCCTGCACTATGGGTGACAGGTGATGGAGCTCCAGATTTTAAACCATCTCAATTTATTCATTCAGCTGAAGGTCACGAAAGTTATTTAGACCCAGCAATTACTTTTAATAATTTATACGAAGAATGAAGGCAACATTTGTCCTTATGCACCAAGCAGTTCCTACAGAAATTGTTGATGAAATAAACGAACTTGCAAAAAATTATGAGCTAGTAGACTCTACAGTAGGAAGTCAAAGTGGAGAATTAAACCTTAATGAAAACATAAGAAAGTCAAAAGTAAGATGGTTGCCAGTCTTTCAAGATGAAACTACAAAGCTTTCTAACTTGGTATCAGGTTTGTTTGAGCAAGCTAATAGACAGCTTTTTGGTTTAGATATAAAAAGTTTTTATGATATGCAATACACAGAGTATTTTGCTGAAGACCAAGGTTTTTATAAAAATCATCATGACTGCTTTATGGGCTCATCAGAAATGTTTGACAGAAAATTAAGTATGACCATGCAGCTTTCCGATAGTGATGACTATGAAGGAGGAGATTTTCAATTTGCAGATGATGAGATTAAGATAGATGCTAAAAAACTCAGAGACAAAGGCTCGGTTTTGATATTTCCATCCTTTGTGACTCACAGAGTAACACCAGTTACCAAAGGTCACAGAAAAAGTTTAGTTGTCTGGATGGAAGGACCTGCTTGGCGTTGATAATAAAAATGATAAAATAAATTATGGCACTCAAAAAAAGTCAAAAAAGTCTTAAAAAATGGACAAAACAAAAGTGGCGTACTCCTAGTGGCAAAAAATCTTCTGAAACAGGTGAAGTTTATGCACCAGCAGCCAAAATAAGAAGCCTAAAATCTACAAAAAAAGGCAAAGCTAAGTTAGCAGCAGCCAATAGAAAGAAAAGAGCTGCTACAAAGAAAGGCAAACAGTACGCAAAACATGGTTTGCACAAAGGAATAGCAAAAAGATAGCTCTAAACGCCTTTAATTCTGCGTTTATGTTTATTCATTGTGCTAGTTGATAGGTTTTTACGCCCTATAGACGTTTTTTTTGGCTTTCTTACTATCCTTGGCACACCACCTTTTGCTTTTCTCACTAAAACCTCGCTTTTATTCTCTTAAACAAAGATATTAAATCTTCATAATGCTTTTCACTCAAAGATTTGAGTGTTTTTATTGCTTTTTCGTTGTTTTTATAAAAATCAACTAAGTTTTTTTCTGACTTTATGTAAGGCAAGCTAAAACTAAGCAATACATAAAGATTATCTTCGTTTTTCATCCTTTTGCGACTCAATAATTGGTTGCATGTGTCTTATAAACCTATCAAATTCAGTTTCTTCCTGAACTTTAGGTGCCTGTTTTTTTAATATCTCTCTCATGTATCTCTCCTACATTTTCATTTATATTAACAATATAATCCTTAGTTACAACACCTACTTCCTTATTACCACGCCAGTGTGATTTTCTCCAGACAAAACCATTCACAGCATTTTTACCTTTTGACCTCATTAAGTGCCCTCTGACCAAGTGCATTCTCTTCTTATTGCCCTGATACTTTGGCTCAGTAGAAACATCGTCTGGAATATCTAAAGTTACTACATAGTGTTCAAACTTAGGCTTGAGCTGTGGTAACTTTTTAAAAGGATTGTCCTGACTGTAAAACTTATTATTCGGTTTTATAGTTCCTCGTAAAACTGTTTTTACACAAGCTTCTTTGAAATCAGGATTAAACAATATACCGATTGATTTTACTGCATTAAGAACCATGTCACAGGCTGCCCATACAGAGCTTGTAACTCCCATTTCTTTTACCTTTTGTTCGTTTTGTTTTACTGCTTCAGTTAATTCTTTTTCTCCATTTGAGAGATTTGCTTTTGGTATGTATTTTTCTGCTTCATCAAGAATTTCTTGATTTATGATTGTTTTAATTCCTTCATCTTGCAATCTATTAGGCATGTACAAGTGCGAATATAAGATAGGTGCACTTTTATTCCAAAGGTGAAAGTTTTCATCTAAGCCTTCTTTTGGAATTGGTATAGGCATCAAAGCATCAAACCTTTCTACTGTAATTTGATTGCCAATAGGCACCCAAAAATCAAATGGAAAGAAAACTGACTTCCTACCCAAAAGACGCTGTTTTACATCATGTGGTAAATCTTGACGTAAGTGATGAGGACTAAGGTGCGAAGAAAAAGTAAGATTACATTTAACCCAACTATCAAAGTCAAAATCATAATAATTATCAAAATATTGATGACCCACTCTAATATCTCTAACAGTCCTTGCGTTGGCTTCTCTTATCTCGTTGTGCTTTTCGTTTCTTGGATATTCTTCCATAGACACCATCACTGTGAACATGCCATGCTCTTTAATTACCAAAGTTTGTTCATTAGGTATTCTTACAACTATGTCTTTAAAAAAGTCTGAAACAGTAACATTAGGTGGCATTACATTTACTAAAGTTCCAATATCAAATTGATACTTTACGCTTTTCATCCACTTGTCATATTCTTCTCTGGAGCAAGCAGCTAAACTTTCAATTTCTTTGGTTAAAGTTTCACCATCATCTTCATCCCAAGGAGTAATTTCATTTCCATAACCAAGCAAACGAAGGTCATGAAGTGCAGTATAGTTTTTGTTCCATTTTGAGTAGAGCTGTTTAGCAGTTTTAATGTCTGTTACTTTAGGCAAGTACAGAGCATCCATTGCGTGGTAATAAGAACCACACAATGGCTCGCTATTTCTTTTTCTTCTTTGTCTCATATTTAAAGCAAGTAAAACAAATTTGTTTATCTTCAGAACCAGTAACCCAGAGACCATCTCTTTCATTGACAGTCTCTGAGCACTCATCGCACAGATACTTGATACCTTGCACTCCCTTATTCCAAATAATAAGCTCCATTAATTAATCTCCATCATTGCGAGATAATCTTTTTTCTTCGAGTCTAAAGTTTTGGTTTTGTAAAACTTCCAAGCTTTATAGACAGAGCCAAACGTAATCCAATCTTTGTCTACAGCTATGGCTCGACCCACATGCTGCGAAAGAATTTTTTTCATTTTTTCTGGAGAACTGTGTTGCCAATTTGCATCAAACAACAAGTTCATCAATCTAAAATATCTTTTAAATTTTTTCATTTACGCCTCCTTTGAAAACATAAGTTTTAATGCTTGGTCTATTAAATTCAAAAGCTCAGACTTAGCGTACTGCAACTGTTTTTTGTATGAATTGCTTTTGCTATTTTGCAATCTATCGTTTATAGAGTCTTCAATGTTTTTTTTAGCATCAAGCAAATAAACAATATATGGCTTTTGGATATTGTGTTCTAAAGACTTAATAACATCGATAATTGCATCGTCTCCATTTATCTCAAGATTATTAATCTCACACTGAGTTAATTGAAATTTTCTCATCACACAGCCTCCTTTTTTAATCTCTCTTCGTAGAAACCATCCTCTTTGAAAAGCTCACCATTTGAATAGTAGTCCAAGAAACCTTCAATATTGAAGTTATCAACTGGAACAGTTTGCCCATCGTTTTCATAGCCCATTGGAACTAAGAAGTAGAACTTGCCTTCATCAGAGTCAAAAATGACATCACCAGAAGAAGTAGACCTCAAACCCTCGCTGGCTTTTGGCAGTTTAGAATTGACAGTAACTTGGTGATTATCAACCCAGCTTTCTTCAACATTGTTTGAAAGCCTGTAAGCCTCACCCAAGCTATCAGCAGACACCACAGCTACTTTAGTAAAGCCATCATTAGCAGTGCCAAAATTATTGGCATGATAGATAACATACTCATTCATGATTATTTCCTCCTTTTTTGTAATTAATCATATAGTTATATTACATGTTTTTACAAAAATGTACAACTATTTACGCATAACTTTTTTAACTTTTTTCTTCACAATTAGCTTGGTCAATTTGTCCATTGCTTCATCTAATTGTGCGTCTCCTCTATTACGTTTATTGCTGTAAAGTTTTTTGTAGACTATGTTTAGTGCTTGTTCAGCTGTCATTGTTTTCTCCTCTTCTTCTCTCACAGTCTTTTGCGTATTGCAACAAGACTTTGTATTTAGTGCAGCCTTTAGACCTGAAGATGTTTTCTTCATCAGGATAATAAACCTTGTGAATTTTTTTATTGCATACAGAACAGGTCTGGTCTTGCTCTCCTACTATAGTACCGCCACAGCAATTAGTAAATTCATAATCACCATCTTTTAAGGCAACTCTGCCATAGGTTCCAATCTGTTTATATTTCATTTTTTTTCTTTTGCATCTCGTTAAACTTTTTTGATTGCTCAGGCGAAAGACCTGCAAAATAATTTAAGAGATTACCCTCATATTGGTCAAAAAGTTTTTCTAAATCTTTGTTCATAATATTTTCTAAGTTAGATAGGCAACAACTTTATTAGGGATGCCATATTTTCTAATCACCTTGCTGTAGGCTTCAGCAGCAGCTTCTGCTCTATCAGCACTTTGACTGCCTTTTCTATCAACCTCAACACTCAAAGAATATCCCATGTAATAATCACCGCTGATAAGACCTTTTTTCTTCAGCTCTTTTACCAACATGTTTTTACTAGGACCTATAACTCTTAGATAAGCACCGCCACACTGACCATCCATACTAACTTCATAAGGCTTTGACTCATCAAAGACATCTTCAAGCAAATTGCTATTAGCCTGAAAAGCCATAGGTTTTGGTACACACTCATCGTGTGCTTTCTGTGCTGCTTTTTTTGCGGCTTTGAACATTTTATCAAAGTAAGCATCTAAGACACTTACATAACTTTTTTGCTTGGCTTCTTTTTCTGCAAAAAGAGAACCAGTTCTAATATACTCAGCCATGATTACTACCTCCTTTTTATCATTTTTTCGTGATACTCTAAGAAATCTTGCGAGTCATCAGCCATGAACTCATCAAATCTATCTTTTAGCTCAGGATTTAAGTACTGAAGAAAATAATCTAAGTTATCCTCTTCCACATAATCTACAACAGGGTTCCAGCACTTTCTGCAAACTACTCCGCTTTCAACACCCTTATCAGACGCACCACAACAAGAAGAGAACTGTCTCCTGTAATCACTCTTGGGCAAAGGTCTTTCTAAAATTATTGCCATGATTAATACCTCCTTTTTTTATTTTTATAATTAATCACATAGTCATATTACACTATTTGTAACTATTTGCAAGTATTTACAAACATTTATTTATGATGTAAAGTACACAAAATGATTAGTCCAAACAAACAAATAAACAACATTTATGGCTATGTCAGAGTATCTACGACAGAGCAAGTAATTAATGGTATCTCTATAGATACGCAGAAAGACCTTATCAATGATTTTGCTATGAACAAATTTGGCAAAGAAGTTGATGAATTCTTTGTCGATGCAGGAGTCTCTGGAACCATACCGATTACAGAAAGAGCTGAGTCAAGAAGATTGACTGACACTATGGATGAGCACGATGTAATAATTTCTACTAGACTAGATAGATTATCCAGAAGCTCTGGAGATTTATTACAAACCATACCAATCTTTGAAGAGACAGGTGTTACTTACTACCTTTGTGAACAGTTCGGTGACATGCCAATCTCTTACCCAAAGAAAAAAAACAAGTCGAGCTTACACTCTAAGTTCGACATGAACGAAATGGTAAACAAGATTATGGTCATGGTTTTATCAGCTGTTGCAGAAATAGAACATGGTTCGACTGTAGACAAGTTCAAAGAGGGCAAACTAGCTTGGGCTCCCAAAGGTTACTCCATTGGTGGTACAGCTCCTTTTGGTTACGACAAAGTTGAAGAAAAAGTTAAGTCAGGTAACAGAGTCAAAAGAAGAATGAAGCTGGTGCCAAACGAAGAAGAGCAGAGAGTCTTACAAGTAATTTACAAACTTAAGCAAAGAGGTCTTGGTCCTAAGAGAATAGCAAAACAGCTTGATGAGTATTTTCCTGAGTACAAAGGTGCTTTTCCATACTATCGAGTTAAGTCTATCTTAAACCGAAAAGTACAAGGCTTGCATTAGTTGCTATAATGCGACATGGCAAACGAAGATATTTTTGCACAAGAGCCTTTTGAGATAAAAAAAGAAAACTATCAAGATGAACCATCTTTTTTAGAACGACTATCTCAAATGCAAGTTGATTTAGCTCAACGTGAAATGCAAAAACAAAAAGGAGCTACAGATTTAGTTACTGACTTTACTGAAGCTGTTGCAAATATGACACCAGCTCAAAAAACTTACATGGGCTCTATGTTTTTACCGCCTTCAGGTATTGCAGATATATCAGGAGGATTAGCTCAATTTCCTGACCAAGACATCATGCTGGGTGATTTGCCACAATACATGATAGAAGCAGAAAAATATCCATCTATAGGTGAAAACATACAAGAAGGCAGATATGGTGACGCAGCACTTCAAGGCTTAGGTGGTCTTGGTGACGCTGCTTTTGTCGCTGCTACTCCTTTTGTTGGTCCTGTAGTTGCGTCTGCAATAAAAGCTCCATTGGAAGGTATTGCTTCATTGGCTTTATTAGCCAAAGCTTTTAAACAAGGAAAAATAGGCAAACAAAAACATGGTATTAGCACCGAAGGTTCGGATTTTGAATTACCACTATCAGATATTAAGTTTGAAGCAGATATATCTGGCATGCCTATTAGGTCTACAGAAGACAGAATGAGTTTAGCAGATAAACTTTTAACTCAAGGAGAGCTTGGTTTTGAATACAAAGGTGTTAAAGCTAATCCCAGACAACCACTAGAAGTATTACGAACAGATGATGGCTTTGAACTTTTAGGTGGTAAATCTACGTTTGAGGCTTTAAATAGAAGAGGTGATGTATCACAAGTACCTGTCAAAGTTTTCAAAAATAAAGCTGAATTTGAAGAATATGACTATCTTAGAAAAGACGCAAAAATAAAACAAAGACAAGTAGATGCAAAAAAATTATTACCTGAAGTAGGCAATCCTACTTTTGAAATACCATTACAAACCATTAGCCCTAAACTTGAAAAAGAAGTTGCTAGTCAATTTACTGCCAAACACAACAATTTGTTTTCTACTGTAGAAAACCAAGTTGAAATGGCTGATAAGGCAAGAGCTAAAGCAGGCAAAATGGCACCAGAATTTGTAGCAGAAATAGAAGATATAGCTGCTGGTGTAAGAGACAGTTATTTAAGAAACATTCCAGAAGCACAAAAGGATGAATATTTTAAATTAACAGTAAACCCCGGTGAGTCTGCCAAAATGGGACCAGACCCAGATTTTCCAGAAGTATTAGATGGTACAGTTAAAAAAACACCAAGAATGATAGAAAAAGCCAATCAAAAATACGATGGCAACATAGGTAGAGTCACTGACTTTTTAAGAATGAGAGTTATTGCAGAAACTACAGACGAAGCTGAATTAGTGGCTCAAGCTATCCATAAAAAATATCCAGCCATAGACTCAAACTTACAACAAAACCCACATGGCTATAGAGACAGAAAATTAAACATAGTTTTCAAAGACAAAGATGGTGAAGAGATTGTTGCAGAAATATCAATAGGTCCTTCTGGTCATCAAGTAGCAGCTCAAAACAACCATGGTCTCTATGAGGAGTGGCGTGCTCTGCAAACTAAATATCAAGGACAAAAAAAATTGCCTGAAGTTGTAGACGCTGTTATGGATGACTTGGTAGGAATTATGCAGAAAGAGTTTGCTAAAGCAGATGAGTTCATAGACAAATCTTGGGTTGAAAAGACAACTAAAAAATAATTAAATCATCGCATCCATTGGTAAATCTGGCAAATCTTGACCGATAATACCAAACTCAGCTTCAAACTCAGCCTGTGACATTTTTATACCATCAATGTAAAAGTCAGCTATCTGAGCACCATCTGCTGATTGCCAATTATTGAAATCATCATCATATTTTATGTAAAAGCCCACTACATAGTCAGCACCATCAGGTTTAGCTATAACAGCAGGTCCACCTTCCCATTCAAAATATTTAGTTATTTCATACATAGTTTAAGTATAATACAAAAATGGCATTAGTTCTGAACGACAGAGTAAAAGAAACTACTACTACTACAGGTACTGGCACTATAAATTTAGCTGGAGCCGAAACAGGTTTTGAAAGTTTTGTAGCTGGAGTTGGCAATTCTAATACTTGTTATTATTGTATTGCTCATCAAACAGCAAATGAATTTGAAGTAGGTTTAGGCACAGTTACAGATGCAAGCCCAGACACCTTAGCAAGAACCACGATTATAAGTAGCTCTAACTCTGACTCCGCAGTAGATTTTTCCGCAGGAACTAAAGATGTATTTTGTACACTACCTGCAAGTAAAGCTGTGTTCGTAGATGGTTCAGGAGATGTTGGTATTGGTGTTTCAAGTCCTTTATCTAAATTTCATATAAGAGATGCTGCCCAAGCTGGTATTACTCACACCTATCTCTATGACTCATCTTCTTTGAGCATAGAAGCAACTGAACCTGCTCTCCAACTAATGGCAGAAGACTCTGGTACTCATGGTGGTAGTATTTTATGGAGATATGGAAACAATGTATTTGCTGCGATAGCGAACCCTACAGATGACACAATTGATTTTACTTATGGCGTAAGCAATGCAAATGATTTTCAAATGCACGCAGGAACTAATTTGTCTAGTTATCTTAAGATACTGTCTATAGGAGCAAATGGAAATCTTGTATTTCCTGATAATGGTAAAGCTATATTTGGTGCTGGTACAGATTTAGCTATATTTAGTGATGGTACAAATGGAAAGATAGA
>CEQD01087131.1_pt1 | contig 12632 bp, 13 predicted proteins | sample 530511 | NCBI WGS metagenome assembly CEQD01 (sample SAMEA2620230, study PRJEB7988) | marine metagenome | biome: marine biome (ENVO:00000447); feature: surface water layer (ENVO:00002042); material: "saline water (ENVO:00002010), including plankton (ENVO:xxxxxxxx)" | depth 5 m | reverse complement strand
CAAGGCTATGCGTGGCGAGGCCGGGGATTTTTACAATTAACCCACCGGGATAATTATAGATCTTTTGCAAGCGATATGAGGTTACCAGAGGTCATGAACAACCCTGATCTTGTAGCAAATGATTACGCTATGGACTCAGCTTTATGGTTCTTCAAGCGTAATAATATATGGAAAATATGCGATGAAGGTGTAAATGATGACACAATCAAGCGTGTGACTAGGGTGGTAAATGGCGGTTATAATGGGCTAGATCATCGTGTAAAAGAAACAAAAAAGATTTATGAGTGGATATCTTAGCTTAGTAATGCTAAAATAACGTAGAACCTGTTGGAGAAATAAATGAGTTTAGGCACTTTATTTAGTATCGGAAAGACCATTTTGGGCGGTTCTGGTAATCCTATAACAGATTTCGCAACTAATTTTCTTATAAGTAAAGCTTTAGGTGGCGACACAAAAGACGCTGCAAAGGCTACTTTATTACAACAAGGTCTGGGATCTTCTGGTTTATTAGATAGTATTTTTGGAAAAAAAGACGAACAATTGTCTGATAATTCTATGCTGGCTGCAGCTATGTCAGATACAGCAGGTCCAAAAAAGTTTAGTAGAAAGGGTCAAAGATCTGAAGGGTTAGCTTCAGCAGCAGCAGAAAAGGGTTCTTCAAGCATTTCTCCTATAAAAGGCGGTCTTGGATCTTTGTTAGATAGTGATTTCTTAAAATCACCTTTAGGTATGGGGCTTGCTGCTGTATTAGTCGATAAATTGTTCGGGTCGGATGATGTTGAAGGATCAAAACTAGCTAGTATGCCATTTGGTGGAGTAGAAGGTTTTACTAAATTAAATGTTCCAAGACGTTTGGCTGCAGGGGGTTATATTGATGGCGAGTATTTTCCTCGTAGAAATGGCGGTATAATGCCCTCAGAAGGATCTGGTCAAAAAGATGATGTGCCTGCTATGCTTATGGCAGGTGAGTTTGTATTGAAGAAAGATGCTGTTAAAGGTTTAGGTGGCGGAGATCTCAATAAAGGTATTGAGAGAGCTTATGCGCTGCAAAACAAATTAGCATCTCAAGGAGCGTAGATATGTCTGAACCAATGGAAACAATACGCCGCCGCCCAGAGTATATAGAACTCAGGGAAAAGGCTTTATTAGATGCAATATTTGGGCAGTATGACCCTAATAAGGGATTTACTGGGGGTCTTATACAAGACCCTGATATGTTTAAGATAGCTCCTTATCGTATAGCTCAAAGAACAGGTTTAGAGGATTTTGCAAATAGGTTTCTAAGTCAAGATCCTGAGTCTTTTATGAGCAGAACAGATCCTTACTTTGATCAATCAAGAGAAGCTTTAGGTCAAGGTATTGGTGCGCTAACTCAAGCAAGAGATATGATCTCCGATCCTAACACTGTACAAGACTTTATGAATCCATATTTGGATGCAGTAGTTGAAGAAAGCATGTCTGACATTAACAGAGCAGGTGATCAAGCATTAATGAGAGGCGATGCTAGAGCTGTAAAAGCTGGCGCTTTTGGTGGTTCAAGACAAGGCATTCAGTCTGCTGAAATTGAAAGAAATATTTTAGATGCAAAACGCAAAGCATCGTCTGATCTCAGGTCAAAAGGTTTTCAACAAGCACAGAAAGCTGCGATGGAAGCAGGCAGACTTACTGGTGGCATAGGTCAATCTCTAGCAGGTGCGGCAGGTAAGAGCGCTGACATTGGTAGGGTATATGGCGCTATGGCTCCTGCAGATCTTGGTTTCTTATCTGGAGTTGGTCAGGCCGATAGAGGTTACAGACAAAGCGTCATCGACATGGCTAGAAAAGAAATGCAAAGGCCAACTGAGCAAGCATTATTACCATATAATTATGCTTATGGCGCTCTTGCTGGTACACCTTCTGCGGGTGTATATAATCAGGTTCAAACATCAAATGCGCCTGCAACCAACCCATTATTGGCAGGCATAGGCGCTTATACAACATTGCAAGGCATTAACGCACAATAAGGCGAACAATTATGGCACCTCGTACTAATATTTATCAAGAATATGAAGATATTTTATCTAATCGCGGCCTTGGCAGTGTGCCTGCTAATAATAAAAGTAGGTTACAGTTAGGTATAGAAAGCGGAAGATTAACAGATCCAAGTAGTATTCCTGAAAAATCTGGTACATATATTGATGAACTTCAAAGAGGTTTAATGAATCTTGGGAATATAGTTAAATCTGGTGGTTTAAGTCAGGCTTTTCAGCCACCTAAGAATATACAGGAAGCAGCAAAACAAATAGAAGAAACTTATAAAAAAGGAACACCTGACGATTTTGTTCCTTTTGATACGAGCAAGTTTGATGCTGAGAATGCAAAAATAATTGCAAATCTAGCCCCCGGACAGAAAATACCTATGAAAGATTCATCTTCACTTTTAGGAGCGGCGGGTGCAGGTGATTCTGCAAATTCTCAAAATATAATACAAGATCTAATAGAAAAAGCTTCGGCAGGTCAAAGAGCAGAGGATTTTAGAGATAAAGAATCACAAATAGCTGCAATGCAAGGTATGCCGCAAGAAAATCTTGTAGGTAAATCTGTTCCTGTTACTGAAGAAGATCCGTCTACAACACCTCCTGAATCTGATCCTATTCAAAATTTGTTTGCTGGTGGTATGGAAGAGTACATAAAAGCAGCACAAATTCCATTGCCTACTCAAATGAGTAGAGAGCAAGCTATGGATAAATATAAAAAAGAATTTGCAGAAGCTACGGGTTTAAATATTGATGGTAAGCCTGATAAAAGTTTAGCTCTTATGTCTCTTGGCCTTGCATTAATGCAAAACAGGGCAGGTAAAGGTTTTAATGTAGGTAAGATTCTTAGTTCTGTAGGAGAAGCAGGGCAAGCAGCTTTGCCTGTTTTAGCTCAAGCTAAGAAAGAAGCAAAAGAAGCTCAAATGGCTGCGGGTCAGTACGCATTGCAAATGATTAAATCTGATCAAGATGCTACTCAAGCTATTAAAACTCAAAATGCCGCAATAAGACAGCAGTTTTTGTTAAAGAATTTTGAAGCAGAAAATGAAGCAAAATTGCAAATGCAAAAAGCTTTGCTTGAAGGTGGTAAAGATGTCGATCAATTGCCATCTAAATTTTTTGATCAAGAAATACAAATTGGATCAAACACATATAAAATGAAAAGAGGTGTTAACCCATCAAACTTACAGAGTGTTTTTGTAGATCCAGTTACTGATTCTGCTGAAATAGTAAATTCTTACAACAAAACTATGGGTGGATTGAAATCCATTTCAGAGATGGAAAAGCTTACAAGAGATCTTATAGATATTTCTAATGAGCAAGTCGGAGGAATAACAGCGGTAAGATTTTTAGATGCGGCTGAAGGTGTTTTAAAAAGCATGGGGCTTACTAAAGGTAACTTTTTTGATAGTCTTAAACCAGAAGAACTTAAAGAATTAGGCACAAGAAAATTATCTATAGAGTCTGAAATAGACACTATTAGAAGAGCTTTTATTATGAGATTTAAAAGATTTATTTCTCAAGAAACAGGTAATGGTATTTCTAATGTGGATGTTAAAAATATTCAAGATGCTTCTGGTGATCTTGAAACATTATTTAGTTTTAGAAATCCAGAGGCATCCTTAAAAGCCTTTAAAGAAATAAGGCAAATTTTTGATGATTCTGCACTTGCGTTAAATAGAGCAATAGAACAATTTACAGATCGTAGAGAATATTATGATGGTGCAAAAGGTGATGAGCTTTATACCAGAACAATGGAAGCTATGCAAAAAGGTCTTACCCTTGGACAAGAGCTTGGGCTAGTAGAAGCTAAAGTGGTTAAAAATGATGATGGTTCTGAACTTATGGTTTATGATTTAACTGATTTAGCAACAGGTTAATAGCATGGGTACTGTTCAAGTTAAAACACAAACTGGTACACTTGAGTTTAAAATAAAAGGTGATAATCCTAATCCAGTTGAATTAGCTGCGATAAGAAGGATTGTTACTTCACAAGCTCTGCCAGAAAGATCTGAAAGAAGAGCAGTACAACAAGACGAACAATTGTTTGATAGATCAACTGGTATTCAAAACTTAGAGTTGCGAAGAAAATTAAGTCGTGCAGATACTGCTGAAGATGAAGCTTTAGCATTAAAATCTATGGGATTATCAGAAAATGAGTATTTAAGAGATGCTAGAGGTAGATTAGCTTTAACTCCAGCAGGTGCTAAAAAGTTCGGTGTCGATTCTGATCGTAACGTAATGATTGACGAAAGAGGTTTTAGTAGAGCTGATTTTGCGGATCTTTCTAGTTTAGGAAGAGAGCTAGTAGGTGGTGTTGGCGGCGCTGTAGCCGGGCAAGCTTTTATTCCTATACCTATTGTAGGTGCTATGATAGGCGCTGGTCTTGGCACAGGTGGTGCAAAATTGGTAGAAGAAGGTCAAGAGTATCTTGAAGGAACTCAAGGCCAAGAGGCATCAGAGGTATTTATAGATGCAGCTAAAGAGGGCGCACTTGCTGCTGCTTTTGAGGGTGCTGGTCAAGTTGTTTTTTCAACTGTCGGCAAACTATTTGGAAAGCCAAGACTAGGTAAAAACTTAACCGAAGAACAACTTGAACTCGCTGGTTTGTCTATGGATAAATTTGGCATAAAGCCAACGCTTAGTCAGGTTGGAGCAACTAAACCTATAGCTAGACAGCAGGGCATAACTGAAAAAGTAATAGGAACATCTAAAAGAACAAGAGACAATCATAATGCCATTATAAATCAGTTAGAAGAATTTAGAGGAAATTATGGCGCATCAAACCCTGATGATGTTGCAGATATATTAACAGAAGCCGCAAAATCAGGATCTGTTAATATTGAGAATGTAAGAAAGTCTATAACTCAAGACGTAGTTAATTTGATGAAACAATCAAATGAATCTCTTGGAGCTGCGGCAGCTAAAGACAAAGCTATAGACGATGATTTGTTTGAAATATTTACTACAGCTTTTACAAAATTTGATGAAGAGATGAAAACTCAGTTTTCTGTTGTAAATAATTTAATTAGTGATGCATCAGGAAGAAAAGCATTATTTGACGTTACAGCTATAAAAAAAGATGCTTTCAGAGAGTTAGATGATTTAGTTAATATTACTTCTGGCGTAGATGATTTAGGCATGAAAAAACAAATGTTAGAACAAATAACTAACATTCCAGATAAAGCATCTTTTGCTCAAATTTATAATGCTAGAAAACAATTAAATGACAGATGGTTAAGCAACTATGGCTCAGTTAGCGTATCAGATGTTAAAGATAAATTTTTACAAAGATTAGACAATAAATTAGGCACTAGAAGTATAAACAGTTTAATAAATAATGGATCTATGGAAGGTTTATCAAAGTCGCAAAAGGCAATGTTTACATCTGCGGCAAAGAAACTTCCTACAATTAGAAAGAATTTTAGAGAAGGATTAAAGCAGTTTGAAAACTTACGAGGCACTTTAGGTTTAAGAGATTTAGTCAGATCTGTTAAAAACGGAGAAACAGTAGATACTGCTAAAGCGGCAAATTCTTTAATATCCCCAGATAACCCAACTGCATTAAAAAGAGCTGCTGCAGCAGTTGGAGAAAATACCTTTGCACCTATAAGAGATAGAATAGCAGGCCAATGGTTAAGAAGTACTTTTAAAAAATCTACTAAAGTAGGAAGAACTGGAGCTGTAAGCACTCACAAATTTTTAGATGAATTTGATAAATTAGGTAGTACAGCCGATGAATTGTTCGGGTCAAATGCCGCAGAAATAAAAAAATTAGCCGAACAAATGAATGCTTTAAGTTTATCAAATGTTTCTGCTAGTATGATTGATGATGTTGCTAGAGCTGGTGTAGATGAGCCTGCAATAAATCTTCTTAAAAATTTAAAGTCTGTTTTAGACGAGCAATCTGCTATGAATAGAAGTAGAGCTTTAACTAAACTACAAGATGAGTCCTTATCATCAACTGCGGCAGCAGAGGTCATTGCCGATAGAGGCACTAAAGACACAGATGTTGCTAAGTTAATGAAATATTTTCAAGATCCACAAGATATAGATAAAATAAGAGCTTTCTACATTGATAATATCATTGGTGATTTTGGAGACACATTTCTAACAGAACCTAAACAATTTAAACTTTTTGGCAAAAGGCTCCAAGAAGAATATTCAACTGGTAAGTTAGATACAATCTTTGGCAAAGAGATGGCTAAAGACATGAATGATTTTGGAAGAGTTATGGTCTTTAATTCAAAGGCAGTAGAAGGTGGTGATCTTGTAGCAGCAAACATTGCAGCTAAACCGTTGGAAAACTTAGGAACTATAGCGAGACTTTTTGTTGTAGGTAGATTGTTTTCTTCAGCTCCTCATTACAATTCAGTGTTGAAACAATATAGAAGAATGTCGCAGGGGCAAAATACAAGAACAAAAGCAGAAATATTAGGCACATTACTTTCTGATGCTTTCGGATCTTTTATATCTCAGGCTCCACCCCAGCTTATTCAAGAAGGTACACAAGAAACAAAAAAACAAGTAGAAGCTTTAGCTTCAAATGTAGTTGGTGATAGAATGCCTCAAATTTCTTCTTTAAGACAAGCCGCTACTTCTAGACAAGCCACTCCTGTGCCTCAAGTAGCACCACCAGTATCTGCTCCACAAGTTAAGCGAGTTCAGGATATTAGACAGAGAGCAAGAGAAAACCCTGCAATAGCCGCTACATTGCTTGGCGGTCTAGGTAGTGCAGGGTTACTTTAGTCTTCTATAACAGCACTTAATCCAGCGGGCGCTGCGCTTGTTACGTTTCTAGGTTGAAATCTAGGTGCAATTGCACTTGGAGCGCCAGAAATATCATGAGCATCATCTACTATGATAGACAATTGCTGAGAAATATTGCGCCGCTCTTTTGTCGCCATTTGCACAATTTTTCTATAAGTATCTACGCTGACGCTTATAGACTTGTATTTATCTGATGATGGCACTAGCATAACTCCCATAATGTACTCGAAACCAAGATATAATCCCAAACTAAAAAGGTCAAGACCAAAGTATGGGAACAAAAAAACTGTTGTGCATGGCATCAAGTTTGACTCAAAGTGGGAATCGGAGCGTTACCTATATCTAAAGTCACTTGAGAAAGCAGGTCGAATCACAGATCTTGAGTTACAACCGCGCTACAATCTTATGGTCAACGATCAAAAAATCTGTGCGTATGTAGCCGACTTTAAATATAATAAAGAGAACGCAGATGGTATTTGGGAACATATTGTCGAAGACGCTAAAGGTGTAGAAACCCCTGAATTTAAACTAAAAAAGAAACTTATGAAGGCTGTTTTGGGTATCGAAATATATTTATCTAAAAAAAGTTCTTGACTCACTTCCCATACTTTGCCATACATTTGACTGTCTAATAAAAAATTGGAGGTTGCTATGAGCAACGCATTACTTGAGCGCAGGGAAGAACTGCGCACCGTCATCTCAGAGCTTAAAGAAGAGCTTTCTGATGTTAATCAAAAAATCCAAGATGTTTGGCTAGGTCAGGTTCGTGATGCTTTACGAGCCGATGGTAAAGATTTTGGTACAACAAGAATCGTATCTGGTAACAAGAAGTTCAAGGCTACGGTTCGTAAGAAAGTGATTTGGGATCAAGATAAACTCCGTAATGAGTTAAATTCTATGTCACCAGAAAACGCTCAACACTACGGAAAAGTAGTTTTTTCTGTAGAAGAGCGTAAATACACAGCCGCTCCACCAGAAATCAAGCAGCAGCTTGAAGACTGTAGAACGGTGGAGATTGGTAGTTTCTCATTTGAGGAGGATGTATAATGGGTTTGCAAATTATATCGGCAGAACAAAGACTTGCAGAAAAACGCGGTCATAAGATCGTTGTTTGTGGACCAAGTGGTGTAGGTAAAACAACATTAGCTAGAACGCTTGATCCTAAAAAGACTTTGTTCATGGACTTAGAAGCAGGGGACGCGGCCATCGAAGGTTTTCCTATTGATGTTATTCGTCCACAAACGTGGGCAGAATGTCGTGACTTTGCTTGTTATCTTGGTGGGCCAAACCCATCATTACATGAAGATCAATGCTATAGTCAGGCACATTACGATGGTGTGTGTCAGATGTATGGTGATCCAGATCAATCGTTATTGAGGTATGAATCTCTGTTTATCGACTCTATCACAGTCGCAGGGCGTTTATGCTTTCAATGGTGTCAGCAACAGCCAGAAGCACGATCCGACAGGACTGGCAAGCTAGACACTCGTGCAGCCTACGGGATGCATGGTCGTGAGATGATGGCATGGCTAACACACTTGCAGCATATCCGCGACAGAAACGTAATCTTTGTTGGCATCTTAGATGAGTATACTGATGATTATGGGCGTAAGCAATACGCGCTCCAAATCGAAGGCTCTAAAACTGGCAAAGAATTACCGGGCATCGTAGACGAAGTTATCACGATGGCGGTCTTGGGAGGCGAAAACGGACCCTATCGCGCCTTTGTCTGCGATGCTTTAAATGAATGGGGCTATCCCGCAAAGGATCGTTCTGGTAGGCTCGATACACTCGAAGAGCCACACCTTGGTAAACTATTAAGTAAAATGGGCAGTGGGGGTAACACAGAAACTAAATTAAATTTTGTGAATCCCAAAGATCAAATGTTAGCAGAAGGAACAGAAAATGCTGAATCTAAATAACGCATCGGTGTCAGAAGCACCAACACAAGCACGAACACTTATTCCAAACGGCACAGTTTGTCGTGCAATCATGGCAGTCAAAATGGGTGAGATTGAAATCCCTGAGTTTGGCAACGGGCTATGGTTTAAAAAATCCGCCAGTTCAAATGCGAAGTGGATGGAAGTAGAGTTTACAGTTGTCGGCGGTGAGCATGACAGGCGTAAGTTTTGGCATCGTATCTTTGTCGATGGTGATAAGATGGGACAAAGCGGTATCCCGTTGGCTAAAGAGATTGGTTTGTCTACGCTTCGGTCAATTATCGAAAGTGCTAACAATATTGACCCATCTGATATGTCAGAGGCTGCGGTGCAAAGACGCAACATTGGTGGCGTAAATGACTTGAGTGGCATGGAAATTTGCGCTAAAGTCGGAATTGAAAAAGGTACTGGCGGTTATGAGGATAAGAATAAACTCATGGCAGCAGTAACACCGAACCAGAAAGATTTTATCCCTTCTGGACAGGCACCGATGACGCAAGCACCTGCGGTTCAACCGCAACAGGCAGCGCAGCCGACATCTGGTACAGTTCCTAGTTGGGCTAATAGATAAATCTAGCGGCACAGGTTTTTCCACACCTGCTAGACCTCGCACAGGGGGGGCGAGGCCAATTCCCCCCACCATCTAGATTGAAGTGGATTTCGATATGTTACTGCGCCCCTATCAAGAGGCCGCTATCTCTGATGCTTGTAAGGCATTAGATAAGCACAAAAACACAATTGTTGTTGCGCCCACAGGGGCGGGTAAGACAATCATGTTATCTGCGCTTGTCGGGGAGAGGTTCAAAAAAGGTCAAAGAGTTCTTGTCATGCAGCACAGGGACGAGCTTGTTGACCAGAACAAATCAAAGTTTGAAAGAATAAACCCGTACATCACAACAAGCATTGTGAACGGATCAATGAAGGACTGGAGCGGGAATACTGTATTCTCTATGGTTCAGACCATTTCTCGTGACAACAATCTTATAGACCGTCCTAAGTTTGATATGGTGGTAGTTGATGAAAGCCATCATGCAGCAGCAGATACATATTTAAAAGTTATCAACACAGTTAAAGAAGACAATCCAAAAGCAGAGATTGTCGGGTTTACAGCCACACCAAACAGAGGTGATGGCAAGGGACTGCGAAAGATATTCAATAACTGTTCGCACCAAATAGATATTACAACACTTATTCGAGAAGGCTTTCTCGTACCGCCAAAGTCATATGTGATTGATTGCGGCATAAAAGATAAGCTGAATGATGTTGCGATTAGAGGCAATGACTTTGACATGGAGCAAGTCGAGTCCATCATGAACCGTAAGGTCATTAATCAAAAGGTTGTTGAAGAATACATAAATCATGCTGATGGCAGAAAGACAGTTGTATTTTGCAGTACAGTAAAACACGCGGAAGATCTGTTAGAAGAGTTCTTAGAGCAAGGCATAAACGCTGATTTGGTCACAGGAGAGACCCCAAAGGCAGATAGGGCGCAAACGCTGCATGACTTGGCTCATGGCGATGTTCAGGTCGTAGTCAATGTATCTGTGCTTACAGAGGGCTTTGACGCTCCACCAGTGTCGTGCATCATTCTAACTAGACCATGTTCTCAGAAAGCTACAATGGTTCAGATGATTGGGCGTGGTTTACGCACAGTAGATCCAGAAGAGTTTCCTAATTTAGTAAAAAAGGACTGCATTGTTTTAGACTTCGGGACAAGCATATTTACACATGGATCATTAGAAGATGCTGTTAACTTAGACGAAAAACAAAAGGGCGAAGCACCTCTCAAGCAATGTCCAGAGTGCGAAGCAGTTGTTCCCATGAGTTCTAAGGTGTGTCCTATCTGTGAACATATATTTGACAGTGGAGAGAAAGAAGAAAAAGAAGAGCTTCATACGTTTGAGATGACAGAGTTTGATCTGATGCAGATGTCTCCATTTAGATGGATGGATATGTTCGGGGATCAAAGTCTACGCATGGCTATGGGTTTTGAGGGCTTTGTCGGGGTAGCAAATACGTCTGATGTGTCAGTTGCTTTTGGCAGAAAAAATAAAGGTAATTTAAGAGTTTTGGCAGTTGGCGGTGGAGTACAATGTACGGCTGCTGCTGATGATTTTTTGCGAGAGATCGAAGATGGCAATGCCGCTAAAAAGACAAAAAGGTGGCTAGATCAACGATTAACGGATAAACAGAGGGTACACCTTGCTACTCAAGGGATAAATGTCGAGCCATTTGACTTCTCTTGGACGAAGTATAGGGCAGCTTGTATGCTTAGTTTCTTATGGAACAAGCGTTCAATCGAGACAACAGTGGAGAGGTATCTATGAAAGACGTAAAAACGCGATGGGCAGTATATGACGATGGGCTTAAAATTTGGTTTAACGGTGTATTAGTTGCTGTAATTGAACCAAGTGAATTTAAGCACATGGTTTCGGATCTTGCGTTATGGTTAAGGCACAATGACGCAGAGGATAAAGGTGATGGCAAAGTTTGAAGTTTCTCTAGTTTTAGCAAAAAGAAAAAATAAAGAAGAAGTTTATACAGAAAATTTAAATTTTGTCTGCTTTTGTAAAGACACATACGACAGGGAGGAGATTGACGATAAAGCTGATGAGATAATAGCAGATCAAATTTCTGAATCGGAAGATCAGATTTTGTTCGGGTCAGCGCACATAATTATCAAAGACAAACATGTATCAACAATAAGCTTTCAAAATAAAGATTGTAATAAAGAGCAAGTAGAGAAGCTATTAGATTTAATTTTAGACGATACAAAGGAGACAGTTCATTGAGCAACGAACCAAAGCCAATAGATGAGTTGGCTTTCATATTAGGAACATTTGGTTGGGAGACCAAGTTTTCGGATCTGACAGAGGATCAGGTTCATGTATTAATATTTGCTTTGCAGGAAGCAAAAAAACTAACAGAGGAAATAGACATTGGAAAGCTCGAAGACAAATACTATCAGTCAACAGGCTCTTGGCCTTCTACCAGTATCCCCTTCTGATCCAATAGCAGAGGCAATATCGCAAGCAGTAGACAAAGCTATCATAGAAAAGAATAGCAAACGCGAACGAAGAAAATATTTGGGAGCTTCAAGCATAGGTGATGAGTGCAGCAGAAAGATACAGTATCGGTACTTAAACTATCCACAAGATGAGGGTTCGGGCTTCAGTGCCAAAACACTCAGGATATTTGAGTTTGGTCATTATATCGAGGACTACGCTGCAATGTGGCTTAGAGATGCAGGGTTTGATCTGCGCACAGAGGATAAAATGGGACAACAGTTTGGCTTCTCCATAGCCGATGACGAAATCAAAGGACATATTGATGGCGTGATATGCGATGGGGACGTAGATATGGGCTATCCGTGTCTATGGGAGAATAAATCAGCAAACGATCAGAAATGGAAAGCATTTCAGCGTATGGGGGTAGCCAAGGCAAATCCCGTTTACGCTACTCAGATCGCCTTATATCAAGCCTACATGGAGCTTACGGAGAACCCTGCGCTCTTCACAGTGGTAAATAAGAACACATCTGAGGTTTATTATGAGTTGGTTCCGTTTAATCGGGAGTTGGCACAGGCCGCAAGTGACAAGGCTGTAAATATCTTGACTGCGGCAAAAGCAGGTGACATTCTACCTCGCATAGCTCAGACGAGAGATTTTTATCTCTGTAAGTTTTGCGAGTTTAGGGAGACTTGTTGGAGAAATGAATAAAAGTAGGGGGTAGGCAAAAGGACTATTATCTACCCCCATTAAAGTAAAAATGCAGTATAGGGACAATATAATGTCATTAAGGGTAGTTGGCAACACAAGATATGGTGATAAGCAGCGAGATTTAGTCGCAGAAATTACAGATAAAGTTCCATCCTATGTTCAGGTAGAGGCTCTGAAAAATGCTTATC
>CEQD01119496.1_pt1 | contig 12687 bp, 13 predicted proteins | sample 530511 | NCBI WGS metagenome assembly CEQD01 (sample SAMEA2620230, study PRJEB7988) | marine metagenome | biome: marine biome (ENVO:00000447); feature: surface water layer (ENVO:00002042); material: "saline water (ENVO:00002010), including plankton (ENVO:xxxxxxxx)" | depth 5 m | reverse complement strand
CAGGCGACCTTTTCCTTACCATGGAAATGCTCTACCAACTGAGCTATATGGGCTCACTAACAGATAATTATACAATATTTTATAAGAGACTTGCATAATTTCAAACTAAGAAGTAAAAATATAACCATGCAGGAGAATTTATGGGAATTCATTATGATTATAAATCAACTCGTGGCGAAAAAGCTATGAAAAAAGAGGCTAAGAGAAAAGCAAGGTTAGAGCAAAGAAGAGCAAGAAAATCATCTCAATCTTCAGAAAAAAGTGAAGATAAAATGCATGATATTAGCAAACCCATAACACTTGAAGATTTAACTAATCCAGATAAAAAATAAATTTAAATGGGATCTTTTTTAAAAAAAGATGCTCTGAATAAGACAAAAGAAATTTCTTTAAAAAAAAATTTATTAAAAAGAAAGAGAGCAAAAACTAAGATTAAGCAGAAAAATGTCAGTCCAATCAGATAAATGGATTAAAAAAATGGTTAAGACAAAAGGTATAATTAAACCTTTCGTTGATAAACAAGTAAGAAAAGGTAAAATTTCTTATGGACTCTCATCATTTGGTTATGATGCAAGAGTTTCAAATATCTTCAAAATATTTACTAATGTAAACTCAGGCATAGTTGATCCAAAAAAGTTCAAAAAGGAAAGTTTCGTGACCAAGAAAGGCAATGAGTGTTTAATACCTCCCAACTCATTTGCATTAGCTAGTACTGTTGAATACTTTAAAATTCCAGAAGATGTTCTAGTAATATGTTTAGGAAAATCAACCTACGCGAGGTGTGGAATTATAGTTAACGTTACTCCATTAGAACCCGGATGGGAAGGACATGTAACACTTGAATTTTCTAACACCACCCCACTTCCGGCAAAAATTTATGCCAATGAGGGAGTTGCACAATTTATTTTTATTAGAGGAAATGAAAAGCCTATAATCAGTTATGCAAAAAGAAAAGGAAAATATATGAAGCAAAAAGGCGTAACTCTTCCAAAAGTTTAATACATGAAAAAATTAATTATTAAGGGTAAAAATAAATTATCCGGTAGTATTAAAATTTCTGGATCTAAAAACGCTTCATTACCAATTTTAGCAGCTTCAATATTATCTGATGAGGTAGAATTATCAAACGTGCCTAAGGTAAATGATATTAAAACTATGATTGAATTGCTCAAGTTTATAGGTCTTAAGTGTAAAGTTTCTCAAAAAAAAATTAATATAATAAATTATAATAAGAAAATTAATACAGTTGCTCCGTACAAATTAGTTAAGACGATGAGGGCTGGAATATTAGTTTTGGGACCTTTGTTAGGAAAATATGGAAAAGCAAAAGTTTCTTTACCAGGTGGATGTGCTATTGGGACCAGACCAGTTGATTTACACTTATTTGCCTTGAAAAGACTTGGAGCAAAAATTAAAATAAAAAATGGATACATCCATGCTTCAACAAGCAGTGGATTAAAATCAGCATCTATAAAATTTCCAAAAATTTCAGTGGGAGCTACTGAGAATGCTATATTATCTGCGGTGAATGCTAAAGGTGAAACAAAACTTCAAAATTGTGCAATTGAACCAGAAATAATTGATCTCATAAAATTTTTAAAAAATATGGGTGTAAAAATATCGTTGAGAAACAGAGTTATAAAAATCAATGGTGTGACTAAATTTAAAAAAGTAAAGCATAGAGTAATTTTTGATAGAATAGAGCTAGGAACATATTTAATAGCAGGTGCAATTATCGGTAAATCCCTTGAATTAAAAGATATTAATCCAAAAGTCATAAAAACAGAGATCAATGTTTTGAAAAAAATGGGTCTTAAATTTAAAATTTATAAAAATAAAATAAAAATTTTTGAAACAAATAATTTTAAAAAAATAAATATTACTACTAAACCATATCCAGGATTCCCGACTGATCTACAAGCGCAAATAATGGTGTTGATGACCATGGCAAATGGTAAATCTAAAATTTATGAAAAAATATTTGAGAATAGGTTTATGCATATACCTGAACTTAGAAGAATGGGTGCAAAAATTACAGTAAAAAAAAATTTAGCTATAATTAACGGACCAACTAACTTATCTGGGGCCGAAGTGATGGCTACAGACTTAAGAGCATCAGTAAGTTTAGTTTTAGCTGGATTGATTGCAGAAAATAGAACAATAATTAATAGGATATATCATTTAGACAGGGGCTATCAAAATTTAGAAAGTAAGCTTAAAAATTGCAAGGCAAAAATTCTTAGAGTTTAGATGAAAGAGAATAGATTAAAAATACATGCTTTAAATTTAAACGATCTTAATTTAATTTCAGCTTATTTACAGGATGCTATTTGTCCAACTTCAGATATTTTAAATTTAAAGAGGAATAGGATTTTCATTATGCAATTAAATAGATTTATGTGGGAAAATTTAAATAAAAAAGTTTCAATTGTAAAAAAAAGAATAAGGACTATTTTAAAATTTGAAGGTGTATTAGCAGTCTCCTCAAAAAATATTACAAATCAAAAAAGAGGAGAATTCTTCGAGTTTTTAACTATTGAAAGCAAAAAAATGCCTGATAAAAACTATGAAATGAAAATAATCTTCGCTGGAAATTCAATTATAAAAATAATCGCAGAGATGATAGATGTTAAACTTGATGATCAAGGAACGCCTTGGGACTCAAAATTAAAACCTAAACATAACCTATAATAAAATGAAACTTATTAAAGCTGGGCAAAAAAATTTTCTAAAAAATCTGGAAATTATTCTAAATAAAAGATTTGAATTTCAAATAAAAAAAACAAATAAAGTAAAAAAAATTGTCAATGATATAAAAAGATATGGTGATCAATCAGTAATTAAATTTGAGAAAAAATTTTCAAATTCAAAAAAAATAAGAAATTTAAAATTCAATAAAAGAGAAATTAAAAAAGTGATTAAAAAACTTAGCCCAGAAGTTAAGAAAGCTATTAATTTATCCTTTACCAGAATATTAAAGTTTCACAAAAAACAAAAATTAAAAAATTTTAGCTACATGGATAATTTTGGAAATCAAATTTCTTATACTAACAGTCCGATTGATAGAGTAGGTATTTATGTACCTGGTGGTAAAGCAAGCTATCCAAGCACAGTATTAATGAATTGTATTCCTGCTATTGTTGCCGGTGTAAAAAATATTTATATGACAACGCCCTCAAGTGAGAAAGATGTAAACCCTGGTGTGATATATGCTGCAAAAAAATGTGGAGTAAAGGAAATTTATAAAATTGGTGGAGCCCAGGCGATTTCTGCTTTCGCTTTTGGTACAAAAAAAATTAAAAAAGTTGATAAAATAATTGGCCCTGGAAACGCGTTTGTTGCAGGTGCAAAAAAAGAAGTTTTCGGTGAAGTAGGTATAGACATGATTGCGGGACCTTCTGAAGTAACTGTTGTGGCTGATAAATTCTCAAATCCAAATTGGGTTGCAGCCGACTTAATAGCACAGGCAGAACATGATGAGTTATCACAATGTATTTTAATCACAAATAATTTGAAATTTGGTCAAAAGGTAAATGATATTTTGAAAAAACAATTATTATTTCTTCCTAAAAAAAAGATTGCAAAGAAAAGTTTGGATAATTTCGGTTATATTGTGTATGCAAAAAATAATAATGAGATAATAAAAACAATTAATTTAATTGCACCAGAGCATCTTGAAATAAATTTAAAAAAATATAATCAAATTTTAAAAGGTGTATCAAATGCCGGATCAATTTTTATAGGAAAATACTCAGCTGAAGCTTTTGGAGATTATCTAGCAGGTCCTAACCATGTATTACCTACTACTGGGTCAGCAAAATTTTCATCAGGATTATCTGTTTACGATTTTTTAAAGAGACATTCTATACTAAAAATTTCAAAAAGAGGTATTGAAAGATTAGGCCCATCAGTTATAAAGTTGGCAAGATATGAAAATTTGGAAGGACACGCAAAGTCAGTAATGTTAAGGTTAGAAAGGAAAACATAATTGGCGAAACAGGAAACTTTAGAATTTAAAGGCAAAGTTACAGAGCTTTTGCCTAATGCAATGTTCAGAGTTAAGTTGGAAAACAATCATGAAATTTTAGCTCACACTGCAGGAAAGCTTAGAAAAAATAGAATAAGAGTTTTGGCCGGTGATCAAGTGATGGTGGAAATGACACCTTATGATTTAACCAAGGGCAGAATAACCTTCCGATTTTAAATGGCCTTGTAGCTCAGTAGTAGAGCAGTACCCTGAAAAGGTATGTGTCGTTTGTGCGATTCAAACCAAGGCCACCAAATAACACATCGAATTTTTGATTTTAATTTGTTATTAAACATAATGAACAAAAATTTGGGTTTAGTTTGGATAAGAGAAGATTTCAGAACATTAAGAAATTTTGCTTTATCTCACGCAAGCAAAAATCATAAAAGCATAGTGGCTTTTTATATTTATAAAAGTAAAAAATTTAAAGATAAAGAGGCTCAAAAATGGTGGGTATATAATTCAATCAAAAATTTTAAAGATGATTTAAAAAAATATAATATTAACTTTCAAATAGTATCATCTGAAAGTTATAAGAATTTTTTTGATGAGCTTGTTAAGAGAAGAAATATATCTTTGTATTGGAATAAAATTTATGAGCCAGATTACTTAAAATTTGATGATTATTTAAGAGATAAGTTAACAGATTCAGGAAACGAGTTTAAAATATTTAAAGGAAATATCTTAAATGAGTTTCATGAAATAAAAAAGAATGATGATACCCCATTTAAAGTATTTACTCCATATTGGCGTTCAGCAGAAAAATTTTATTCAGAAAAAGTTCCTATCAAGGTGAATAAATTAAATAATTCAAAAGAATTTTTAACTTTTTTTAAAGAAATCAATTTCAAGGATATTCTTCCTAAATCAGGATGGCATATAAAATTTGAAGATCAATGGGTACCAAACGAGCAAGAAGGTTTAAAAAAATTAAAAGTTTTTTTTAATAAAAAACTGAGCAAATACTCTGTAGATAGAAACATACCAAGTTTATTAGGAACTTCAAAACTCTCACCTTATATTAAACATGGACAATTACATGTCGAGACTATCTGGGAAGAGTCACTTAAACTAAAAGATAACAAAAGATATTTACAAAAATTTATTGCAGAAATTGGTTGGAGGGAATTTAGCCATTCACTTATAAATTATTTTCCACATATGTTGAAAGGAAATTATTCAAAAAAATTTGATAAGTTTCCTTGGAAAAAAAATAAAAAATTTTTAGATATTTGGAAAAAAGGATTAACAGGCTATCCAATTGTTGATGCAGGAATGAGGGAACTATATCAAACTGGATGGATGCATAACAGGGTAAGGATGATTGTTGGTTCATTTTTAGTTAAACATTTACTAATAGATTGGAAGGAGGGCGAAAAACATTTTAGAAATTGTTTATTAGATTTCAGCGAAGCGAATAATATATCTGGCTGGCAATGGGTCTCTGGCTCAGGAGCAGACGCAGCACCTTATTTCAGAATATTTAACCCAATCCTTCAGGGAGAAAAATTTGACAGAGAAGGTATTTATGTAAAAAAATGGGTACCTGAGATTAAAAATTTACCCAAAAAATATTTGCATAAACCATGGGAATATAAAGATAGTAAAGATTTTATTATTGGAAAAGATTATCCAGCTCCCATAGTTAAACATGAGGAAGCTAGATCCTTAGCACTCTTAGCATTTAAGAAATTGTAATTTTAAACTTTACCACAACAATGTTTGTATTTTTTGCCTGAGCCGCATGAACATTTCTCATTACGCCCAATTTTTTTTACTTTTTTTGTTTCAATTATTTTTTTTTCATCATCTTTCTCCTTATCATCATTATTAGATCTAATAACAATGTTGAGATTTAATAGAAATTTAACAATGTCAATTCTGATTTTATTTAATAAATTTTCAAAAAGAGCGAAGGCTTCTTTCTTGAATTCTGCTAACGGATCTTTTTGTCCATAGCTTCTTAAACCTATAACCTGTCTTAATTGCTCAAGATATTGAAGGTGAGATCTCCAAGAAAAATCAATAATTTGAAGAAATACCTTTTTCTCCAGCTCAAGGTTCTGATCGACATTTATTTTGGATATTCGTTCTTCTCTTTTTTCAACGAATGTGGATTTAATGAGTGTTCTAATTTCTTCGTCGCCCATCGATAAAATTTCTTTTATTTTCATATCATCATAAGGATTCCCACATAAATTTTTAATCTCATTAACAAATTTTGTCTCATCTCTACTATTTTGATAATTCTGTTTAATTCTTTTAATTTCTTGTTGAAAATCATCGATAAAGCCATCCAACATATGAGTAATATCTTTAGAATTTAGTAATTTAATTCTTTGACTAAATATCACTTGTCTTTGGTCATTCATTACATCATCAAATTTAATAAGTGTTTTCCTTATTTCAAAATTTCTTGCCTCAACTTTTGTTTGAGCTCTCTCAATCGCCTTATTAATCCAAGGATGATCAATTGACTCATTTTCTTTCAAACCTAATTTCTGCAACATTCCGTCAATAGAGTCTCCTCCAAAAACTCTCATCAAATCATCTTTTAAACTTATATAAAAAACAGAATTTCCCGGGTCTCCTTGCCTTCCAGATCTTCCCCTCAACTGATTATCTATTCTCCTACTCTCGTGTCTTTCAGTGCCAATAATACAGAGACCGCCATTCGATTTAACATCTGATTTATTCACATTGTTTGTGTCTTTTACATTTCCCCCGAGTTTTATATCGGTACCTCGACCTGCCATATTAGTTGCAATTGTAATAGCACCAGACTTACCTGCTTCTGCAATTATGCTTGCCTCTTTTTCATGATGTTTAGCATTTAAAACATTATGACTTATTCTTCTAGCTTTCAAAAATTCAGAAATTTTTTCAGATTTTTCAATACTTGTTGTGCCTACTAAAACCGGTTGTTTTTTTTTACTACATTCAATTATTTTATTATAAATGGCATTAAATTTCTCTTTTTCAGTTCTAAAAATCTGATCATTGAAATCTTTTCTTATCATTTTTTTATTTGTGGGAACTGAAACTACTTTTAATTTGTAAATATCAAAAAATTCCTCAGCTTCCGTCATAGCTGTTCCAGTCATACCTGCTAACTTTTTATATAATCTAAAATAATTCTGATATGTAATTGAAGCTAAAGTTTGATTTTCAGATTGTATATTCACGTTCTCTTTAGCTTCAATAGCCTGATGTAAGCCATCGGAAAATCTTCTACCCTCTAGTACTCTTCCAGTAAACTCATCAATGATTTGAGCTTTACCATCTCTTAGCATGTAATCTACGTCCTTTTTAAATAAAAAATTTGCTCTAAGCGCTTGATTGACATGATGGACGAGATCTAAATTACCTGGATCATAAAAATTATCATTTTTTAAAACTCCTTTTTGTTTTGATATTTTTTCAATAAAGTCTATTCCTTTATCAGTTAAAATTGCATTTTTATTTTTTTCATCTAAATCATAATCTTCTTTTTTAAGTTTTTTGATAAATTGATCACATAAAACATACAAATTACTTTTATCTTCTAATTGACCTGAAATAATTAATGGAGTTCTTGACTCATCAATTAAAATACTATCAACCTCATCTACAATACAAAAATTATGATTACGCTGAACTACTTCATCTAAATCATATTTCATATTGTCTCTTAAGTAATCAAAACCGAGCTCATTGTTAGTTGCATATGTAACATCAAATGCATAATTAGCTTTTCTATCTCGATCATCTTTTTCAGAGGTAATGCACCCAACTGATAAACCTAGGAAATTATAAATGTTTCCCATCCACTCAGAATCTCTTTTAGCTAAATAATCATTAACAGTTACGATATGGACACCTTTTTTTTCTAGCGCGTTTAAATAGGCTGGCAAAGTAGCGACTAAAGTTTTACCTTCACCAGTTCTCATTTCAGCTATTTTCCCTTCATGAAGAAAAATGCCTCCTGCTAATTGCACATCATAATGCTCTTCATTAAGCACTCGTTTTGCTGCCTCTCGAACTAAAGCAAAACTTTCTGGTAAAATTTCATTTAAATGCCGCCCTGCTTTAATATCAGCTATAAATTTCAGTGTTTTAGATTTAAAATCTTCATTTTTAAGTGAAGACATCTCTGAACGCTTACCATTTATTATAGAAACTAAACTTTTAATTCTATCTAATTCTTGTTGATTAGTGCTTTTAAATATTTTACTAAATGCCTTAGTTATTAAATTCATAAAAAATATATATGTACTTATAACATTAATTAAATACATAAAATGACAATAAATTTAAAAAACTTTTTAAACGATAAATTAAAACTCTCAAAAATGGGAGAGTTTCAAGATATGAAGCCAATAGATGGCCTAGAATTATCATCTGTTTCAGCAGATTTGTATGATAATGGAAGAGATGATCTTACTTTATTTTATTTTAAAGATGGAGCTAGCTACGCGACTATGAATACTGCAAATAGTATAATCTCAGAAACTTTGTTATGGAATCAGAAATCTAATAAAAAAAAAATTAAAGCACTCTTAGTCAACACTAAAAATGCAAATACTTTTACTGGTCAGGAAGGTTTTGAAAGCATTGAGAAGCTTGCAAAAAATTTATCAAGATTGCTCACTATGAGAGAGTCGAGATCTGACTCCGGTGTGGATGAAACAGTAAAAGCAAAAGATTTAATATTTGCTTCTACTGGTGTAATTGGTGAAGAGTTTCCAGAAGAAAAGATTATTTCTCATCTTCCTAATCTTGTTGAAAAATTGAGGCAGGACCATAATAAATTGATTTGGATGAAAACAGCCTCAGCCATGATGACCACAGACACAAAACCCAAATTAGCTTTCGAGGAAATAACAGTTGGAAACAAAATCATAAAAATTGCTGGCGTAGCAAAAGGTTCAGGTATGATTGCTCCAAATTTAGCAACTATGCTTAGTTTTATTTTTACTGATGCAGATTTAGCTCCAAACTTACTCAAAACATTAATAAAAAAAGTTTCAACAAGCACATTTAATGCACTCACTGTAGATAGTGATACTTCAACAAATGATATGGTTGGAATATTTTCAACACAGAAAGTTAAGATCGGCCAAAATAGAAATATAAATGATCCTATCATTCAAAAATTTGAAATTGCTTTAAAAAAAGTATGTTTAAACTTAGCAAAACAAATCGTTGTTGATGGCGAAGGTGCTAAAAAATTTGTCACAGTAAAAGTAATTAATGCAAGATCAATTATAAGTGCAAAAAAGATTGCTTTCTCAATCGCTAATTCACCTTTAGTTAAAACCGCAGTAGCCGGTTCCGATCCTAATTGGGGAAGAATTGTAATGGGAATTGGAAAATCAGGAGAAAAAATTGATAAAGATAAATTAGTTATTAAAATTGGAGATTTTATAGTTGCTGAAAGTGGAAAAATTTCAAGTAGCTATGATGAAAGCAAACTAAAAGAATATATGGCTTGGGACTCAATAAATATTGAAGCAAATTTAAACCTAGGCAGTGAAAATTTTGAATGCTATACTTGTGACTTTACACATGATTATATTGATATTAATGCAAATTATAGAAACAGATCTTAAAAAGTTAAAAAATTATTCAATTAAATAATATGATTAAATATAATCTTAAATGTAGTAAAAATCATACTTTTGAAAGTTGGTTCTCTGACTCAAAAGAATTTGAGAAATTAAGTCGAAAAAATCTTATAGAATGTATTCATTGTAAATGTAAAAAAGTAAAAAAATCTATTATGTCTCCTCAAATAAAAAACTCTAAACCCAGTGATCTTAAAATTGATAAAGAAATGTTAAAAGAGTTCAAAGAAATAAAAAATGAATTAAAAAAATTGAGAAGCTATGTTGAAAAAAATTTTGAATATGTCGGCGATAAGTTTCCGTCTAAAGTTAGAGATATTCATTACGGTAAAAAAGTTAACAAAAATATTTACGGAGTTACAACTACCGATGAACAAAAAGAATTAGCTGAAGAAGGCATAGAAATTACCTCAATTCCTTGGGTAAAAAAAGAAAACTAATTTTTTTCAATCGCAGCAATATAATTAACATCATAGTTTTTGGATTTTATCCACTTGTCGCTCAAAATATTATAATGCATCCCACTCAAGTTAGTAATCATAAGCCCGTTAAGCACCAATTCTTTTTCTAATTCCTCTGGTTTTACAAACTTTTGCCAATTATGTGTGCCTATTGGTAGCCATCTTAAAATATATTCTGCGCCAACAATGGCTTTTACATAAGATGTGAAAGTTCTATTTATTGTGGCAATGAACATAATGCCATTATCATTAATTAAATTTGAGCATGATTTTAAAAAAAGTTTAATATCTTCAACATGTTCAATTATCTCTAGGTTTAAAATAACATCATATTTTTTATTTATCTTTAAATTTTCTGGAGAATTTTGTTCATAGTTAATGTTCAAACCTTTTTTTTCAGCGTGTATTTTAGCTACTTTAATATTTTTTTCAGATGCGTCTATTCCTGTAACTTTTGCTCCAAGAGTTGCCATGGGTTCACTCACAAGACCTCCACCACATCCGATATCTAGGATATCCAAATTTTTCAAAGGTGTTGCACTAGATGCGTTTATCCCAAATTTTTTATAAATATTATCAAGTATATATTTAATTCTTATTGGATTAAATTTGTGCAATGGTTTAAATTTACCATTTACATCCCACCATTCTTCCGCCAGCTTTGAAAACTTTTGAATTTCACCTTTATTTATTGTAGTCATAAAAAACTATTATAACTATTTTAATGATAATATAAATTTTTTTATGTCAAAAAAAGTACTTAAATTTGGTGGTACATCGGTTGGATCTATTGATAGGATAAACCATGTAGCAAAAATTATTAAAAGTCACTACGAGGCTGGTAATGAGTTAATAGTAATTGTATCAGCGATGGCTGGTACCACAAATAAACTTATGGACTATTCTAAATCTGTATCAAAAAGTTTTGATAAACGGGAATTAGATGTCTTGCTAGCAAGCGGAGAGCAAGTAACTGCTTCATTACTTAGCGGGGCTTTAATAAATTTAGGAATTAAAGCAAAATCATGGATGAATTGGCAAATACCTATTTTGACCGAAGGAGATGCAAATAATTCAAGAATAATTAATATGAGTGTGGAAAAAATAAATCAATTCTTAAAAAGTGGAGGAATAGCAATTATACCTGGTTTTCAAGGAGTCTCAAAAAATAATGACATCACTACCATTGGAAGAGGAGGTTCTGATGCAACAGCTGTGGCAGTAGCAAAAATATTTGAAACAGATACTTGTGAAATCTACACTGATGTAGATGGAGTTTATTCTACTGATCCAAATAAAATTCCATTGGCAAAAAAAATTGATAAGATTGCCTACGAAGAAATGCTTGAACTTTCATCTTTGGGAGCAAAAGTTATGCAACCAACTGCAGTACAAACTGCTATGATTTATGACATTCCACTTGAAGTAAAGTCAACTTTTACTAACAGATCAGGCACTAAAATTTTTAGTAAAAGTAATATTGATTATAAAAAAGCAGTAACGGGTGTAGCTTATTCAAAAGATGATGCAAAAATTACATTAATAGGTGTAATAGATAAACCAGGTGTTGCAGCAGATATTTTTGAACCATTAAGCAATAATGACATCAATATTGATATGGTAATTCAAAATGTCTCTGCAGATGGAAAAAATACTGACTTAACATTTACAGTAAAAAGGACAGAAACTGAAAAAACCTTAAACATTATTAAAAACAATAAGAATATTATTTTTCATGAATTGACAAATAAAAACAACGTATCTAAGTTATCAATTGTCGGGGCAGGTATGATTACAACACCAGGAGTAACTTATAAAATGTTCAGAGCACTTGCTGAAGAGAATATAAATATTTTAGCAATTTCCACATCTGAGATAAAGATATCTGTCTTAATCGATGAAAATGAAACTGTTAAAGCAATAAAAAAACTGCATAATATATTCGGCTTAGACTAATGGAAACCAAAGATTATAAAAAGATAAATAGAAAAAAAACAAAAGTTATTAATGTTGGAAAAGTTTTAGTTGGGGGTGACAATCCTATTTCGGTACAATCAATGACCAACACTCTGACTACCGATATTAAATCTACAGTTAAACAAATCAGGGAATTAACTAATGCCGGAGCAGACATAGTTAGAGTTTCTTGTCCTGATGAAGATTCAACTTTAGCTTTAGAAAAAATCATAAAGCAAGTTGATGTGCCAATTGTTGCCGACGTGCATTTTCACTATAAAAGAGCAATAGAATCTGCAAAGAGTGGCGCGGGCTGCATTAGAATAAATCCAGGAAATATTGGCTCAAAATCAAAAATAGAAGAAGTAATTAAAGTAGCCAAAGATAATAATTGTAGTATTAGAATAGGTGTAAATGCTGGATCTCTGGAAAAAAAATTATTAGAAAAGTATAAATCCCCATGCCCTGAAGCTTTAGTTGAAAGTGCAATGTTAAATGTAAAAATTCTTGAGGATAATAATTTTTTTAATTTTAAGATAAGTGTTAAATCATCAGATGTTTTTTTATCAATTAAGTCTTACAGATTACTAGCAAACAATTGTGACTATCCACTTCATTTAGGAATAACAGAGGCAGG
>CEQD01018368.1_pt1 | contig 12774 bp, 5 predicted proteins | sample 530511 | NCBI WGS metagenome assembly CEQD01 (sample SAMEA2620230, study PRJEB7988) | marine metagenome | biome: marine biome (ENVO:00000447); feature: surface water layer (ENVO:00002042); material: "saline water (ENVO:00002010), including plankton (ENVO:xxxxxxxx)" | depth 5 m | reverse complement strand
GATTTGGTATCTGATATCAATACAGTTATTAACAAGTTTGCGATTACTCTTCAAGTTGGAGGAACAGACTCTACGAAGCCTCGCTTCCAGATATCTATGCCTACGGCTCACTTAGAAATACCGAGCCACTCTATTGAAGATGTGATTTCATTGGAAACTAACTTCCACGGTCTTGGTACTGGTGTAAGTGAAGGTGACGAAGTAACCTTGAAATACATTGGAGTATAATAACCCCTAAAAAATAATTCTTGACATTACTGGTGTTTTGAAATATAATATAGGGTAAAGATTAGGGGGTCTTTTTGGCCCCCTTCTTATATTGAAGAGAAGAAATGCCTAATTTCAGTTTTAAAAGAGAAGTCGATGTAAGAATTGTTGACAGTGGCGGCACTAGACATAAGATAGATATAAGTCAAATAGACTTTGGGCAAACTTTTCAAGAAAGAAGTTTTGAGGTAAAAACTTTACATAACCAAAGTAGTTTTGAAGGTTCTGTAATAAATCGAGCAAACCCTGCAGAGTTTAGCTTGAATACTCCTCTTTTAAAAGAGAATACTAACAAAGTTATTTTTGATAGGCTTCTTGATTCTGCAACATTTGATATATACATTTCAACTCAGTCTGACGATGTTTGGAAATTAGAAACTTGTGTTATTCAAGATGGGACGTTCGAGATTAATAAATCAAGACCCTTGAGACTAGCAATAAGTGGAGAAGCATCTAAGCTGTCAAAATTTAGTGGAACAATACCAGGTAGCGACCCTAGTCCTACCACTACAACATATATTATTCCAACTATCACCACACTTACTCTCGGGTCTGATGATGTTTCAGATTCTATTATTGGGCTGTCCGTAGAGCTTCAAAACAGTATAAACTGGAACCAATATGATACTATTCATGGGGCAGTTACAGCCACAGATGCTGCAAGCTCCATGTATCCTACTAGCTTTACAAATGATACAAAAGTTTTAGCAGGATCTATTAGTAAGTACCTAAGAGATGATTCTACAAGTGTACTTACTTGGAATAGTAATACGCCTCTAAGACTTACTGCTGGAAACGGCACTCAGGGCTTAGATTTTAATATTACGAATTGTTCATTTACGAACAGAATGTCAACTCCTGAAATTTTTCGAGAAGAATTTAATTGGAGAATGACACAAAACCCAACAGCGCTTTCAAGCGTTATAACTTATACAACAGCATAGGAGTATGTGATTTTATGGAACTAAAAAAATTAGTGGTCGATAGTAAGTCTACATGGATAGACTTCGCAGGCCTAGAGGGGTTCTCTGTAGAGGTAGCAAACTTATCTCGTAAAGAACTCACTGGAATACGAAAAAAGTGTACTACATCAAAATTTAATCGAAAGTCAAGGCAAATCGAAGAAGTTTTAGATGATGAAAAATTTGTTACTGAGTTTACACGTAAAACAATAAAGGGCTGGAAAGGTCTTACATTGGCACACTTAGAAACTTTAATTTTAATTGATACTGACGGGCAAGATATGTCAAAAGAAGTCGACTATACAGAAGAAAACGCTGAAGTTCTTGTTAGTCAGTCAGCAGAATTTGATACGTGGCTCAACGAGGTAGTCTTTGACCTTGAAAACTTTCGTAGCGAGCCAAAGAGAGTTGTGCCTAAAGCGACTGGAGGAAATGTTTCAAAGTCTTGATCAAGGCATAAACCAAGATAGATATTTTGAAATACAAGAACAGATGGGACAGCCTGTAGAGGAGTCCAAAATACCTTATGATATACAGGATTTTCCAGATGTTGTTATTTTAGCAGTAAATGTTTTTAATCGGTTAGGAGATAGAGTTTATCCCGAAATCGGTTACGTTGGAAAAGATTATACAAATTTAGACCTTTACATGCAAGTAGAAGGAGTAGAAAAACATCAAAAAAACTTTTTTCTTGAAGTTTTAGAGTGGCTAGATGCCAGAGCTATCAAAAAATCCGCAGAGCAACTAAAGCGGGAATATGATAAAATGAAGAGAAAGCCTAGTGGCCGCAAATGAAATTACATTTAAGGTAAAAGTCGAGAAAGACGGCAGCTTAAAAATGGTAGCAGGACAAGCCGATAAAGCGGCTAAGTCAACTGATAAACTTAGTAAGTCCACAGACACCATAAATAAAAAGCGAACCCAATACCAAAAAATAGAAAAAGGTGTTGGGCAAGCAGGTTTGTCCTCGGCAAAAGGATTTTCAAAACAAGCAGGCGCTATTACAGGCGGGCTTGTTCCTGCCTACGCTGTTCTTGCTGCGAACGTTTTTGCTATAACTGCTGCATTTAATGCTTTGAAACAAGCTGCTCAAGTTGAAACATTAGAGGCAGGTTTTACCACTCTTGGAAATACTGTTGGTAGGACCGCCACAATAATGGCAGATAGATTAAAAGAAGTAACAGGAAATGCTATTTCTACTGAACAAGCCCTGAGAGCAGCGGCCTCTGGCTTTTCTGCGGGGTTTTCAATTTCTGAAATGGAGGGTCTTACTGAGATTGCTAGAGGAGCTTCGATTGCTCTAGGAAGAGACCTGGGAGATGCTTTAGATAGACTCATAAGAGGTACAGCAAAATTAGAGCCAGAAATTTTGGATGAATTAGGGCTTTTTGTAAGGCTGGACGATGCCGTTGAAAAATATGCAACTGAGCTTGGGAGAACTGCAAGCTCATTAACAGAAGCTGAAAGACGACAGGCTTTTTTGAATGAAGCATTGGAGCAAGGTGAAAGAAAGTTTGGTAATCTTGCAGAAGCAGATGTGAATCCTTTTGATAGAATGGCGGGAACTTTTAGGGATCTTGCAGAGTCTTTTCTTCAAATTATAAATGTAGCAGTTGTTCCCTTTTTAAGTATCCTCGCAAATAATGTTGTTGCTCTAACGGGTGTAATGATATTATTCGGCACCAGTGTATTAAAAGCAATGGTTCCTGCACTTACAGAATTTGGAGTTAGGCAGAAAGAAGCAGCTCAGGCTGCAAGAGACGCAATACCTGATCTTAGAGCAGCACAAAAAGCAGCAGTAGATGCAGAGCAAGCAGCAATAGGAGCAGCAAAAGTAAAAATAGGTAAAGACACTATTTTTGCACAACTACAGGGCAGAATTGCAGCTGGAAAAGGAAGTCCAAAAGATATAGAAAAATCTATAAAATCTTTAAATGCATCTGTTGTTCGAAGACAGAAAATTGCAAAAGACACAGGCAAAACAATTAATTCTGAATATGTAAAAGAAACCAAAGCTATAGAAGCACTTATTTTAAGACTAAAGCAACTTCAAAATCTCAGAGCAGGAAGTGGTCAGCGAGCCGCTCAAGAAGCTTTACTGGGTGGTATCGTATCCGCAGAGGAGAGCTTAGGTGAAACTCTTGAGAACATAAATACAAAAGGTGCTGTTGGCGGTTTTAAAGAAGCTTTGGCTGGAATGATGGCATATAAAGCATCGATTTTAAGTGCAAATGAAGAATCTAAAAAGTTTGATAAAAGTGGCGGAATAATTGACAAATTTGGTAAAAAAGCCAAAACTGGTTTTACACTGGCTAGTGCAGGTGTAAGATTATTTGGAGCAGCACTTATCAATGCAATTCCAATTATTGGACAAATTATATTTTTTGGCAGCTTGCTTCTACAGTTTCTTGTTGGATTATTTAAGAGATCCGATGAGGTCACAACTCCTTTGAATAGATTAGATAAAGTATTGGAAGGTATTCCTGAAAAAGTAGAGCAATTAAATGTAGAATTAAAAAAGTCACAGGCCAGGTTGGCTGCTGCGAGCACGGAACTTGAAAGATCCGCTGAAAAAGGTGCGGCTTTAGAAGCACAAATAAAAGTCTTAAACGGAATAGTAATAGAGTCTGAAGACGCTTTCCAGCAGTTTGCAGGAGCTATTCAACTTGAAGAACTCAGTAATCTTGATCGAATATTAAGAACGATAGGAAATGCTTTTGAAGAATTAGGAAGTAAAATTGCAAACTTTCTAGGGCTTCCTAGCGTAGCTGATTTTTTCAAAAGTATATTTGCGGGTATTGGAGATATTGTAGATGATGCAGGAGAAGCCGTATCAAAAGGCTTAGATGCTATGGGCTTTACTAGCGAACAAGCTCTCAAAATACAAGAGATAGAAGAAAAAGCAACAGAGCTTTTTACCAACGTCTCACAATCTGCACAAGACATGGTTATCCCATTTGAGAACATTGAAGCAATTTTCGGTGCGTCCACTATTGAGGGTTTTTTAGCTAATGCAAAAGAATTACCAAAAGATTTTAAAGCAACAAGTAAAGAAACTGAAGAATTTGAAATAAGATCAGCACAGTTGCAGCTTGCACTAGAAGGTGCTCGCAAGAAGATGAAGCAGTTAGAGATTAGAACAGTTGGGTTAGGCAACGCATTTAAAGATTCAGGGCAGAAAGTAAGTAAAGCTTTTACAAGTATAGCCAAACCTTCAAACTTTCAAGAAATAAGCCAGCAGCTTAAAGACTTGAAAAAAAGTATAAATAATACTCTTAATGATCCAACACTGGGTCAAACTGTTGTAGATTCACAAATGAAACAGATGGGAGGAGCTTTTAAGAAGTTTGGAGTAACTGTAGAAGAAGTTGGTAAAAACGGTGCAAATGCCTTTAATGAGCTAGAGAAAGCCGTAAACGATGTTATAAAAGCAGAAATCGGTGCCAAACATGCTGCTGATATGTTAAAAGAGGTGATGAAGCAGATAAAAATAGAAGATCAAACTCGTAAAGCTGCGAGAAATGCAGATCAACTACTTCAAAGCTATATGAAAACAGGAAAGTTTCAAATAACTGCAGCGCAAGCCTTTGAAAATGCAAAAAAAGACGAAGAAAGAGCCCTACAAATTGCTGAAGCAGAAGCTACAATTAAAAAACAAGTAATTGAATTAGAAAATATGTTAATTTTGAAAAAAATTGACTTAGCTTTGCTTGGTGTAAAAGCGGGTAGTATTGAGGAAGAAAACTTACTTGAACAAAAACGTATCATAGAATCGATGATGCTGATTAAGAAACAAACTATAGATATGGAGCTAAAAGCATCCAAAGCAGCAATAAAAACTACAAGAATACAGGCTCAAGAAAGTGCGAGAGCAGCACTAATCTCTGGCACCTCAACAGGCACAACCCAACAGAGAATTGAAAACTTTTCGGATCTTCAAAACTTAAACACTAGGTCTTTATTAAAGCGAGAGGACTTTACGACCAAGGGTGTTTTTGATCAAGAAGGTTTTGATCGAGCAGGAAGAGTTGCCGATATTCAAGATATGAGAGCACGAGTAGAGGGCTTGAAAGGCGTTCTTGGACCCACTATAGAAGAGCTTAAAAAACTAGGTCCAGAAGGCGAGGTTGTTGCAGCTGTAACTGCTGGTAGTTTTGCTATAACCGATGCTTTTATGAATGTTGCAAAAGTATTTGAAGAAACTGAGAATGGGTTTAAAAGAAGCGCGGCAATTTTTGGAGCTATTTCAGCCACTATCGGAGCTATTAGTCAAGTAATGAATGCAGCTTCAAATGCAAGAGTTGCCGCAATCGACAGAGAGATAGCTGCAGAACAGAAACGAGATGGAAAGTCAAAAGAGTCTCTTGCAAAGATAAATGCTCTTGAAAGAAAAAAAGAAGCGCAGAAGAAAAAAGCTTTTGAGCAAAATAAAAAGTTACAGATGGCTCAGATAATAGCAAATACCGCAATGGGTATTTCAGCAGCTATGGCGGGTGCTGCAACCTCAGCTGCAGGAACAGGTTTTGCTGCTTTTGCTACTCTTCCCTTATTTTCAAAGATTATGGTAGGATTAGTAGCTGCATCAGGAGCTGCGGCACTTGCAATGCTTGCAGGAACTTCTTACTCGGGCGGCGGTAACATTTCTGCCACACCCACTGGAGGCTCCCCAGGCAGTATTTCTGTAGGGCAGAGAAGAAGTAGTGTAGACTTAGCAAAATCTCAATCAGCAGGAGGAGAGTTACGCTATTTAAGAGGTAATCGCGGAACAGGTGGCCCAGAAAACTTCCGTCCTGCCTTCTATGGTAAGAAAAATAGAGCTATGGGTGGAGCAACAGGATACGTGGTCGGAGAACAAGGGCCAGAATTATTTATGCCTGATCGACCTGGAACAATTATGCCTGCTGATGATACTGCTGCAATGACAGGAGGATCAAACGTAACCTTTAACATAAATGCAATAGATGCAAGTGGTGTAGAGGACGTATTAACAGAGCAGCAAGGAAACATTATAGGAATGCTAAGACAGGCTGCAAACTCTTACGGTCAAGAGTTTTTCGAAGACGTAGATGAGACTATTTATGCAGCTCCCCAAGCTAGGAGAGCTTAATGCCAACTTTTACTAGTTTTGCAAATGATCTTCCAGATCCTAATTTTAAGATAGGATACTATGGAGCAACCGACACCCAGACAGAAGCTAAGCCTGGCCCTGGTTTTGCGTCTGTAAAACTCACAAACGATCAAAAAATGCTAGTCAGCAGAACGAACTCACAGCGTATTCTTGCGCGCTCTGTTGCAGGTCAAAAATGGAATGTAGATATAAATTATCATCCTATGACTCGCGAACAGTTTGAGCCTGTGTACTCTTTTTTGTTAAGACAAAAAGGCCCAATAACTCCTTTTTTTGTTTCTCTGCCACAGTATAGAGTTCCTCAAAATGCTTCATGGAATACTATAGTTACCCAAACATTTGATGCTACAAGTTTTGGAGGCAGCTCAACTGAGTCTGCTTATGCTCCGTACATAAAAACAACAGCCAGTGTAAATGCAGGCACAAGTAGTGTGATGTTTGTTGTCGGAAAACATACTAATTATCCTACTGCTTACTCTTTTAATGGAAATGCACTAGACCCCAATGTACCAAGACCTGGGGATATGGTAACTTTTGCAACGCACACAAAAGCATACTTAATTACTTCTGTGGAAACAAATCATGATTATCAAGCTTCCACTACTCAACCCACAACTACTCAGTTTAGGATAAATGTAAGTCCTGACTTTACAGAGACTATTGCTGCCAATACTGTAGGAACATTTAGTATTCCTAAAATTAAAGTAGTTATGCCACAACCCCTAAGAGAGTATTCTCTAAATACAGACAATCTCTACTCTTTTAATCTTAAACTAGAAGAATACTTATGAGTGCAGCAAACGAAAGAGCCCTTGACGCAACCCTTAAAACTTCTCTTGTTAATGAGGATCCGTTTCTCTATGCTCATTTAATTAAATTTGAAAGAGCTATAGGAACAGATGGCTCTCGTCCGTCAAAAAATGGAAGGGACTATGTTTATTTAACAGATGCATCTAGGGATATTGCTTTTGACGATGGATCTACAAATGTTGCAGGTGTGGCAAATGGGGTACAAACATATAGAGCAAATCGAGTTGCTTCGGTGGGCACCATATCAGAAACTACAGAAGCAAAAGCAAGCAGTCTAAGTTTAGAAATTAATTCTACTCTTTTAGGGGCTACAAGCCCTGAGGGTGCAGGTATAACAATAACTTATGCTGGCACATCCATTGGAAGCACTGTAACCATTGCGATTTCTTCAGGAAGTCCTGGGTGGAAAGAATCAGGGTTTCTTATAGGAGATAAAGTCTGTATAAAAAGATCTGGACATGCTTTCCATAATAATCGAGCAGTAATCACATCTTTTTCTGCGGACGAACTGACAATTACCTGTGAGGCTATAGATGCAGGGTCAACAACTTCTGCCACTACCAGTACTGCCTTTGTGGTTCAAAATATTGCGGATGAATATGAGTCTTTATTCTACGAGGAGTTTGAAGGAACCACAGAGAATGGAGCATACGCAGGATATATAAATAGAGAAGTATTTATATACAAAGTACATATAAATCCTGACACTGGAGCAATTATAGAGGCCTCGTCAAACTCAGGCCCTTACTTAATTTTTAAAGGTATAATTGCAAAAGCAAAAATTACAGAAGATCCAAATAGAAGTTCAAAAGTAACATGGAGCCTTACAAGTCACTGGGGAGACTTTATTCGAGTAAATGGTCGAGTAACTTCAGACCCAGAGCATAGAGCCTTAGGAGCAGATGGGCAAATTGATACAGGAGCTTTGGTTCGCTACGAATATGGAAGCGACCTAGGCTTCATGCACTCCGAAAGATCACTAAATCTTATAGCGGTTTACAAAGCAAAAGAAACTAAGACACGACTTCGAAAAAGCGGCTGGATTATAAAACGATATAAGCAGGAAGAATATACTGTAATGGTCGATAGAGATGTTGACCTTCGATTTAATTTAGATGCAAAGTACCTTCCTGTAATTTATGGAGTTCAAAGAACCGATAGTATTCCTATTTTTGCAGATACTCTAAAAACTAATTCTGCGGAAGTCTATGTTGCTTATGCTATCTGCGAAGGAGAGATTGCAGGGCTGTATGACATCTATATTGATGACCAAGGCAGGGTATGTACCGACGATATTGATAATGATGCTAGAAGCGGTAGTTCTGATACAGTAGATGTTGTTTGTGTAGGAAGAATGGATAGAGGGGATACTTTACCTTCTGCACCTGCAAACTCGATTGGTGATGCCATCCAATCCTATGTAGAAAATATGGGAGATGCTACTGGAGCTGCTGTAGGAATTGTACCTAATAATTTCTTTAATGACATTCTTGAACTAAATACGGAAGGTGTGGACTCTGGTGTAAACAGTGCAACTGGAGTACTCCATGAGCATAAAACAACTTTAGAAAGACCGATTGATGCTACCATTATTTTTCATGCAGGTAGGCCTCATCAGAGAGCAGACGATCTTTTAGTAAGAACTGCAAAACAAGGGTTAGCTGTTGGTACAAACACTACCCAAGCAACAACGAATCAAGGATTTAAACTACAGGAAGGATCTGACAATAAAGATAATTATTGGGGTCCACAACATCGTCTCCTTGATACGGCCTATGTTGTAGTAAAGTATACAGTATCAGATGGAGAGACTGAAATACCCTCTCTTGACTTTGTAGTTCGTGGTAGAGAAATTGAGCAGTATAACTATGACTTTTCTTACGAACAGCACCCAAACCCTGTGTATAGTCAGACAGGCTCCTCTCGAACTGCAGATACTCAAGCAGCTTACTTTGATACTGGTGATCTGGTCGACTCTTATGATCCAAACAATAGCAATGCAGCTCTAGTTGCTGATATTACTATAATGGAAAAAAGTACATATGTAAACTCACGAAATGAAAATGTCATAAAATTTAGATTTGATAAAGATCCAACAGGAGGAAAAAAAGAGTTTCACATAGTAAAAGACGGTGTTGCAGGTACAAGCGATGATAAGCTAACTTTGGCAACCTGGGACTATATAAATGCAACTGGAACTATTTCAGGTTTTGTTTCTGAAAATATAGGAACAGGAGCAAATGATGCTGTTCTTAGTGATAATTCTGGAGGAGACGGAGGAAAAGATATTCTTATTCCTGCAGGAACTATGCGAGATGTTCTTATTCAGAATGCAACTAATGGTGCCGTACAGATAGCTCTTCTTGATACTAATGAAACTCCTGCAAATATATCTCTGGAGGAAGGAAGAAGCTTTTATCAGGTTAGTTTTAATACCAGCACAAATAAGATAGAAAATCTTTTAAATAATAACAGTGCGGATGTTTGGGCAAATGCTAAAAAAATAGTTATAGCAAATGCAGCAAAATTAGATGACAATGCTGTAGGCGGAAGCAACTCTTATGACGATCACTATCAAAATCAAGAGATAGAACTTACTAGAGCATTAAGTGATAATAGTATAGTAAGTCAGACTGTAAAAGTTATAAAATACCACGGAACACATAAAGTTGCTTTATTCGGTGACTTTGCTACAGCCGCTGCAGCGACAGGTACAGATTATATTACAGCAAATGGCTCTTCAAATTCGTTAATTCCAGAAAGTATTTCTAATACCGTAGTAACGTACGCTAGTGCTACTAATGTTACTGATCTAATAAATGCTATCCAAGCAGAATTAGATGCAGGTCGAGATGTTTTACTTGCTAATGCAGTTGCATTAAGAACACATCCAATTCCACAAGGAACTAAAGTTGTTTCTACAAACGCAAGCTCCAGAACAATTACTTACAATAACTCACTTATCAATGAGTTTACCAACGCGCCTCTGTTAGATACAAGATTCCCTGTATTTCATAGAAAAGCAGGAACCACAGCAGAGGTATTTCAACCTGCAGCTGGAAAATTTATTCCTGATTCCCCTGATGATTACTCTGTAGTTTCTAGGGGTGACAAAAAAGTATCTATAAATCCTGCAATACAGTTACTTGACTATTTAACAAATGATAGATATGGAAGGGGTTTAGATAAAGACAACGATATCAATTTAGATACATTTAAACAGGCAGCAAGAGATTGCGATACCCGTTCCGATGTAACTATACAAGCAGCCTCGGGGCAGGGAACTTTTGTTGTAGGCGACAAGTATGAATACAAGCCTACTCTAAATGATGGATCAACAAAGCTGTTTTGGAGAGGTACTATAAAGAGTATAGAAACTGTTGTTTCTTGGAATAATATTACTTACTCGCAGATTACTTTTACAGACTGTATAGGAAAATTAATAACTAAGTTTGAAAACTGGAGAACTCTTGAAGAGGGACAGCTTTTACATAAAAGACATACTTTAACTGTATCGGGCAATGAAAGTGATGTTTTTGTCGTGCACAAAATTCCTAATGGGGTCACTGGCCCGCTAACGGATGCATCGCTAGGAAGAACAACTCATACTTTAGGGGGAGACGTTCCTTTAACAAAGTTCTCAGGAACTGGGCCAAGTACTCTTACAGCCTCTGCAGCAGGTGGTCAAGCAACAGTTAATAATGCAAGTGCAGACGGAAATCCTGTAATTAAAAAGCATGATGGAACTCTAGGAACTTTTAAAGATGGGGGATATAGCCTATATGACTCTGATGATGTTAAATATTGGAGATATATTGGCTGGCAAGAACACAAACAAAGTGAGGTCACCCGTCATCAAACAAATGCACTTGTAAGAACAGAAGCGCCTGTTTTTGATAATGTAAATAGTATGCTTAAGCATTTCAATGGCATACTAAGATATGTCAATGGAAAGTATGAGCTTGTAGTAGAGCAAGCATTGGATGAGACTTCTTTTTCAACAGATGATATTAGAAAAATTGATGAAGGAGATATTATTGGAGCTATATCGTTAGATGACGCAGGTGTAAAAGGCTCAGCAAATAGTGTAAGTGTGGCTGTTCCTGACCCTTCGATAAGGTATGATGATAGAAGTGTTACTTTTTTTAATTCAGATTATCTCAAACAAGATCGTGGTATTCCAAAGAAAAAAGATATTAAAACACCACTAATCAGTAACTACTTTAATGCACGAATGAATGCTGAACAATATTTGATTCAATCAAGATCAAACAAAAAAATTAATTTTAAGATTGGACCAAAAGGCGTTCTGCTGTTAGCAGGAGAGTTAATAAAACTAACTTATCCAAGATTTGGTTTTAATGACAAAGTTTTTAGAATTTCGAACTTAAACTTTACTGCTGATTGTTTAACTCAAGTTACTGCAATAGAGCACGATGATAATGCTTATAAAATAGGAAATAAAAGAAAAAATATTTCTATAGCCAATAGTGAAGGCGGGGGAGGAGAAGCTGTTCAAATTCTTACTCCTGAATCTCCTATATCTTTGACAGCAACTGCAGGGCAAGAGAAAGTAACACTATCTTGGCAAAATTCTGTATACGCTAACTCTGACTGGCGCACAGAGCTTTTAAGGAATACAAGTGATAACGTACCTACTGATGTTTTACAAGAGTTTGAAATTGCCAAAACTTCTCATGAAGATACAGAAGTAGTAGCAGGTACAACTTACTATTATTGGGTTAGACACACAAAAATTGTAAAAACAAGAGGTGGCTATATAGCAAGACCTAAGTCTGCAACATTCCCAGCTACAAATGGTCGTGCAGCGACTCCTACAGATCCAGACATACAGAATAGTGCGGATGCCGTTATTTGGTATAACTCTACTGCAGCTGATGTTGCATCTTTTTCAAGCTCGAATCTGCCTGCAAATATTACTGGATTTCCTGATATTACATACAGCTTTACCACAGTTCCTGCAATAACAGGCGTTTCAAGTGGTAGTATAACAAACGATCAGATAGCTTCAACAGGGTGGTTTAGAAAGCCACAACCTCAAACATCAGGACAAAATACTTTTGCAATATCTGCAAAAGCAAGAAGTAAAACTACTACAGATACTATAGCGAAAGCTGACTGGGATACTTCTACTTTACGTATTGATATTCCTACTGTTCCTGAGACGGAGGCCATAAACTCGTCTGCTACAAATTTAGAACATACTTTTGTAATGACAGATGCAGGAACTGTTAGCAATGATTTTACTTGCTCTTTTGATGTGAATAAAGGAAACCAAGAATTTACCTTTGCGTCTAGTGGTACAACGGCTAATACTTTTGGTATCACTGTGCTTTCAGCTTCTGGAGGTGTTACTACTGGAGAGATATCCGTTAGTGGTACTGGTGTTATAACTATTGCAAACACTGCAAATATAATTGATACAGTTTCAGTTACTACAGCAGAATTTAAAGTAGAACTCTTTGATAGAGGCAATAGTAATACAGATATTCAAAAGTATACTATTAAGCTGCGAAAAGAAAGCTTAGCAACCAGAGATGGAGTTACAATTACACTTACAATGACCTCTTCCCAAGCTACAACATA
>CEQD01125219.1_pt1 | contig 12848 bp, 9 predicted proteins | sample 530511 | NCBI WGS metagenome assembly CEQD01 (sample SAMEA2620230, study PRJEB7988) | marine metagenome | biome: marine biome (ENVO:00000447); feature: surface water layer (ENVO:00002042); material: "saline water (ENVO:00002010), including plankton (ENVO:xxxxxxxx)" | depth 5 m | reverse complement strand
TGTTATTACTGGGTATTTACTTGTTATAGCTGTATTCTTATTTTCGATAATACAAAGAGATAAAGTTCAAGAGGAAACTTCAGCTGAATCTTTAGTTATACTTTATGAATCCGCCTGGTATCAAAATTATAACAATAATTATGAATTCATGTCGAAATGGATACCAAATATTGGTGAAAATGGAAATATTTGGGATCCATATGATGAAACATTTATTGATGAAATTGAACAGGTTGGAAATTTTTCTAACCCTATAGTTAATAGTATTAAAAATCGTTCAATTGGCGATTTACAATATATAATGGAATTGGTTTTTGAAGAAGAACTTGATGAGGGTTCTTTGAGCTTTATCATGGCTTATTTTCCAAATAGCCAAAGATTTTATTGTGGAAGTTCTCTTGACCTATTTGGAATTGATGCATGTAGCCCTCAAGCAAAGCCAGAATTCATTGACAGTATAAATCGATTTATTAGTGATAGTTCTGAAAGACCAAGACAGAATATAATTAATATTTTTGATGTTGAAAATAATAAAGCCTCAACATTAAATCAGATTTACTCATTTCCAATAAAGATTAATCAAGAAACAATAGCAATAATTATATTAGGTATTGATATAAGAAAAACTTTAGAAATTTTTGAAGACGAATATGAGGTACGAACAGCAATTAAAATTCCAACAGGCTATGTTTCCTTGGAAAATGACTACTCATCAGATAATAGTGATTTAGTAAGTAGATATAATATTAATAATTACTCAGAAACAATAAATACTGCTGAAAACCTTTTTTTAGAAAATGGAAGCAGAACAAGTCTCAAAGTTGATAATCTTGGTAATTCCCTTACTTTTATTCCCTTAAGCTCATATTTGTCATCTGATAAAGCTCAATTGTTTATTATTAAAGATGAAAAATTATCTATAGAAACATCCAATGCTATTCTGAACAGATCATTTGCTATAGTCACAATTACTATTCTATTAATTATATCTCTAACTACATTTATAAATTATAGAACTTTTGGTGGAATAACCAGAGCAATAGGAGTTTTAAATGGGTTAACCAAAGGCGATCATTCTCAAAAAATGCCAAAACGATCTGGCATATTATCATCTGAAAAAGATGAAGTAGGACAGTTATCAAATGCACTACTTAGATACAGAGACCATCTGTTGGAAATGGAGGAAATAAGAGAAGAGCAAGCGAAAAGAAGAAAAGAAAGAGATAATGTTATAATTCAGAAAATGTCTTTTCTTGCTGATAGGCTTGAAGGCGATGCTAAAATTTTAATTCTTGAGGATATTAAGAAAATGCAAGCATTAGCAAAAAAAGGTGATGGAGCATCAACCGAGGATGCATCGGTAGAATTAATGTCTTTAGCTTTTGCAAGAATGTCAGATGAGGTCAATTCACTAATTTCAGCCCGTACAAAAGAAATGGAGACATCTAGAGATGAAGCAAGAGATGCCAATGCAGAAAAAACCCGTTTTTTCGCAAATATGAGTCATGAGCTTAGAACCCCACTGAATGCAATTTTGGGTTATGGAGAGATGTTAGAAGAGGACTGTGAAGACTTAGGTTATGATGATTTATTGCCAGATTTAAAAAAAATTACATCTGCGGGCAGTCATCTTTTATCATTAATCAATAATATTTTAGACATATCAAAAATTGAAGCTGGAAGAATGGAATTATATCTTACAAATTTTGATATTGAGTCAATGATTGATACTATTAAAGACGTTACAGGCCCATTATCAATAAAGAATGAAAACAATTTTATAGTAAATATAACTGATAATATTGGTAAAATGAATCAAGATGAAACAAAAATAAGACAATGTCTTACAAATTTCTTAAGTAATTCTTTTAAATTTACCTCTAAAGGTAATGTTGAACTCAAAGTTGATACATTCATTCTAAATGAAATAGAAATGATTAGATTTGCAGTTATTGATGATGGTGAAGGTATGAGTGAGGAAGGACTCAGCAAAGTATTCAAGGAATATGAGCAAGCAGAAAGATCTACTTCAGCAAAACATGGGGGAACAGGATTAGGGCTACCTATTACAAAAAAACTAGCTGAAATGATGGGTGGTGATGTTGAGGTTAAGAGTGAACTTGGAAAAGGATCACAATTCACTTTATATGTACCAAGATACTCCCCTGAACAGGAAGATTTAGACATTGAACTAATTAATTTTGATAAACTAACAGAACAAGAAAAAATAATTGTCCTAATAGATGATGATGTTGATATGCATGAATTAATCAGAAGGACTGTAACAAAAATAGGATTAACATTAGTGGGTGCTACTGACGGTGAAAAAGGCATGCAGATTGTAAGAGAAGTAAAACCAAAATTACTTCTTCTTGATGTTCTAATGCCCGGTAGAGACGGATGGTCAATTCTAAAAGAGTGTAAAACAGACCCAGACTTGAAAGATATGTCCATTATAATGGTTAGTCAAATGGAACAAGATAAGCTCTCTAAATCACTAGGAGCTGATGACTACATGACAAAACCAATAAATAGAGAATTATTTTTAGAAAGAGTAAAAAACTTGATGATAAACTCTTCATCTAATAATGGTAAAGTTTTAATAGTTGATGATGATAAAGATACCAGAGAGATTTTATCGAGGATATTAGACGATAACGGTTGGATATCAATAACAGCTAAGGATGGTAAAGACGGATTAGAAAAATTAAAGGAGAATCCATCTTTAATTGTACTTGATCTTGAAATGCCTCGTATGGATGGATTTGAATTCCTTGATGAGTATATGAATACTTATAGTATAAATGAAAGAAAGCCAATTTTAGTATACTCTGGAAAGGATTTAAGCGAAGTCCAAATTGATCAACTTAATAAAAATGTAGCAGCACTGATTAAAAAAGATGAGGTTTCAATGCAAGAGCTCTCGAATGTTGTAAAAGATATTTACAATAAAGAGGAAGTTTCAATCAACAAATGATTTAATTTTTTCTAGAAGTCTTTTAAAATCAACAGGCTTAGTATCAAAATCATCAGCACCACACTCCAATGCTTTTTCTCTATCTGATTCAAGAGCATGAGCAGTTAAGGCAATAATAGGAATATTTTTAATTTCTTCATCTGATTTAGCATTTCTTGTAGCTTCCCAACCATCTAGCACTGGAAGACCCATGTCCATTAAAACTAGATCAGGCTTTTCCGCTTTCATTTTTTCTATTCCTTCCTGACCGTCAAAAGCTAGCAAAACTTCATAATTTTTTCTACTAAGTCTTCTCGATAACATATCTCGATTCATTTCATTATCTTCTACATACAATATTTTTGTCACAACAGCTCCTTTTTTAATTTAAAATAAAAATATCTCTTCCCTGTTTTTTTGCTTTATATAATCTCTTATCTGCTTTATTGACTAAATCAGAAACATTCCTGGACTCTCCAGTCATTGCTACTCCACCACTCGATGTAATTTTAATAGTTTGCCCTTCATAGTTAACGCTAATATCATGAATAGCTTTTCTAATATTTTTAGAGAATGTTTTTATATCATTAGCATTATTACTATATATAACTGCTAAGAATTCTTCACCACCAATCCTACCAACAATATTTGGATCTTTTATAATTGTATCCAATGTTTTCGACATTGCTTTTAATACCTCATCACCACCCGAATGACCATATGTATCGTTTACCTTTTTAAAATAATCAATATCCATCATAATAATATAAAAATCATCACAATTTCCATTTTCAAATTGAATAAAGGAACTTTCTAAAGTTTCAAAAACAACTCTTCTATTAGCTATACCAGTCAACTGATCTGTTGTAGCCTGAATATGAAGCGTATCTACTAATTCTTTCTCCCTTTGGCGTAAAAATTTTCTTTCAAGCGAAGATAAAACTTTTGCAATAAGAATTGTTCCATTTAACGGTTTTGGTAAATAATCTTGTGCCCCTAACTGTATACACTTAGCTATACTTTCTTCATCGTTAAAAGCTGAAACCATTATAATTGGTAATAATTCTCGCTTATATTTTTTTCTGAAACTTTTAAGTAATTCTAGTCCATTAATATCAGGCAAGATAACATCAAGCAAAATTAAATCTGGTAACTTTTTTTCAACCTCCTTAATAGCGTTTTGGCCATCATAGGCTATTCTACATTGTAATCCTTTTAATCCTAATTTTCTCTCTAAAACTTTGCAATTAGTAACATTGTCATCAACTATTAATATATCAGCACCAAGTAATGTCTCATCAAGTTCAAATGAATGGTCTATATTGTCTAAAGAATTAAAAAGTGATTTTGCAGTTTCTAACTGAGAAGAATTTTTAATTTCATTTGTTACACCTCCTTTGATAAAATTAACAAATTTTTCAATAGCTTTTTCAATTTCTTTAGCCAAATCAATTATTGTTTTTAAATCATTGATTGTTTGGTCAGGTAACCCATCTCCGAAATCTTCAATTAAAATTTCACTGTATCCAATTATTGCATTTAGTGGTGTGCGCAAATTATGCCTAATTTCTGAAAAATACTCATTGCTATTCTTGTTGGACTTATTTTTTGTATTTTCATCAAAATATTTTTCATACATATTCTTTAATTTAACAGCAGCATCTTTTATTTGATAAACCTCATCTTCAATTTCAATATTATTGGAGTTAAGAGATTTCTCTATTAAATATAAATATTGTGAAACTGCATCAGCTGGTGTAGAAAAATCTTGTTTAATTTGTATCAGAAGTATTTCTTCTGTTACCTTTAAATTATTTATTTCCTCTTTATTTCCCATTTTATTTACTCAAATCATCTAAAAACTGAGGTTTATGCATTAAAAAACCTTGTCCAGTAGAACATCCGAAGGAATTCATTGCCTTTTTTTGTTCCTCTGTTTCAATCCCCTCACCTATCATTTCTAATGATAATGATTGACAGACATTAACAACAAATTTAATTAAATGGCTTGTTGCCTCATCTTCGAGATCGTTGGTAAACTGTTTATCAAGCTTTATTACATCTAAAGGTAAATCTTTTACATATTTTAGAGAAGCATAACCTGCTCCAAAATCATCAAGCGCGATCTTTATTCCTTTATCTTTCAATCTTGATAAATACTGCTTAGCCATATTAGTATTTGTAAGTTCAGCTGTTTCTGTGACTTCCAATCCAAATTCACCATCTTTAATACCATATCGATCTACAAAATCAGAAAAAATGCTACTAAATTCTGGGTGCATTATTGTATGAGCTGAAACATTTAGATAAATTGTAATATCTTCGTAACCTAATTCCTCTTTTTTTTTGAAGATTTCAGATAATTTTTTTAACGATGCTTTTACAACAAGAGAAAACAAGTTTTCTCCTTCAATTTGAGGAATTATTTTATCATTTGGTATAATGTTACCTTTTTCATCTCTTAACCTTAAAAGGGCCTCCATGCCAGTTAATTTTCCGGACTCTAAATTAAACTGCTTTTGGTATGCTAAATCAATTCTATCAAATTCTATACAAGAAATTGTATCTTTAAGGGCCTCGAGGTTTTCTCTGGAATCGCATAAAATTTCTATCAAAAGAAAATCAGAATTACTTGATGGTATTAAATGAATTCTTGTTCTTATAAAAAAACTCATATCACGAAGCTTAATTTCAATAGAAGTTGAGTAAGACTCAGCTATTTCGTCGTTATGAGAACTAGAATGCTCGGTAAAATTAAAATTAATAAAATTTATTTCATCTATTTTCTTTAGTCTAAATACAAACTCTGCTGATAAGTTAAACCATTTAATAGTGCCATCTTTTTCACAAATAATGTAAGGACTGGGATGATGTTGGAGGGATTTAAATAAATAATCTAAATGATTTTGAGCATCCATATGAAATTCCTACGCTAAATAATTTTTCTTTGTTCTTCAACTAAATCAACAAAATTTTTAGGAAAAGTTGGTGATATCCAATCCCATATTTCTATATTTTTTTTTGATCTTAGCAATGTTCTAAAAGATGCTAACATAGCATCCCATTCTTCTTGATCGAGCATACCAATAGAATATTGATAATGCTGACTTTGTCTTGCACGAAGAATAGCTGTAAAATGAGTTACATATACCGACTCCTCCTCTTCAGTTAAATCAACATTATTCTTTAATTTCATTTTTATTTTTACTAAATTATCATCCATTCCTCTAAGTGTTAATAATTGATGACTATCAGCAATATTTTGTCGTGCATTAGCTCTTGCGACTCTATTTTGTTCTTTAAGCTCTGTTACGAGATAATAGACTGTTATAAGAACCGTAAAAGGCCCTAGTGTTTGAAGTATGACTATAATTGTTTCAAAACTCATATTTTATTCTCTTATAAATGTTTAAAACTGACTAATTTAAGATAGCTCGTATGGCTATTATTTCAAGAAATTTCTATCTATAAACTACTGAAGTTACACAACAATTTTTTATAATTCAATTTTGTTAACTATATCAGCTAACTCTGGTTTAAAGTTAATCATTTCATCTTTTGTTAATCCCTCAAGTTCATGAGGAAAAACAAGCCACTTATCTGTTTTGTGAATATAAAAATCAGGCTGCCTATTAGTTTTATTTTTATTTGGTTTAAAGTAAGGAGTTGCAACTTTGATTTTTGGGGTATTTTTTTTACATGCATTTTGTAAATCTTTTATGATTTTATCAATAGATAAACCAGTATCATGCACGTCATCAACAATTAATAGAGAGTCTTCAGACTCAACCTTTTTAATGACATAATTTAAGCCATGGACTTGAACGTCTTTACTCTTTTTACCCATTGACACATAAGAGGATGTTCTTATTGCAATATGATCTGACTTTACTCCCAATAGATCAAGTAGTTCTTGAACAGCAATTCCGATTGGTGCTCCACCGCGCCAAACACCTACAATGTAATTTGGTCTAAAGCCACTTTCAAAAACATTCCAAGCAATTTTAAATGAATCCTTTAACAACTTATTAGAGTCAATGAATAATTTTTCCATCAGTATCCTTACACAGATTGCGTATGTTAATCTAAGTATAACCCTACTAAAAAGAAATTAAAATTATTAAACTATTCTTTTTAAAATGTATAACCAATCCTAGCCATAATTTGCCTTGGAGGTATCAATTCTATACCAGTACCAGCAACACCAAAAACATCAGTCATACTTGAATTCATGCCATCTTTATCTGTAATATTTAGAGCAATTAAATTGAGATCTATATTCGTAGAGTATTCATAACTTAAACCTAAATTATAAATGGTGTATTCATCAACGTTATCAACAAATGGGTTATTAAAGACTCTTTGTTGAAAGTCTCCTCTATGCACTACCTCAGCAGTTGCAGTTAGCAGCCTGCCATTATTAATAGTTGTTTCATACATTAGACCAAAATTAGCATTAAATTCAGGACTTTTAGCTAGTTTATTTCCTTTTAAATTTTCTCTTAGACTATATCGTATTGGCTCTTCACCAAAGAAGTATAGTTCTGCTCTAACATTATCTAATGCCTCATAATCAGATGTTATTTCAGTTTCTAAAAATGATAATCGTAAATCAAAAGAAAGTTTATCAGAAATTAGCCCAATTAATTCAACTTCTAAACCACTCATTTCAGACTCTGGAATATTGGCTACCCCACCCCTATAAACATCTGGGTCAGTAGATTGAAACTGTAGATTTTGATATTCATAATAAAAAGCTGATATGTTTGCTCTCAATCTCTTATCAAGTAAATCAGTTTTGATACCAATCTCGTAGGCGTCAATTGTTTCACTATCAAAAAATGGAAAAACTAGTTGTGGCGCTGGTTGAGCACCAAAATTTTGTTCATCATCAACAGGGAAACCAAATGTTAAATTGCTACCACCGGGTTTGAAACCTTTTGTGAAAGAAACATAAGTCATGGTGTCTGGATTTACGTCATACTCAACGGCAATTCTCCCAGTTGTTTTTTCTAAATCATCCTCAATTAAATATGATTGTAAACCAAAGAAATTAGTGACATCACTTGAAAAAGTGTCTTCGGTATATCTTAAACCTGCAATAAAGCGAACTGAGTCACTTGCATTAAATGTTGCTTGCCCATAGATAGATTTTGACTCTCTAGTTGGATATGCATCAGATACAAATCCTAATTCAGCACCATAAGCAGCGAAACAAATACCTTCAAAAGGATTAGTTGCACAAATTGGTGCATGAACATAAGGAGTAAATTGTCCATCCATCAAGGAAATCAACTTAACATTATTAACATCCTTAACTTCATAAATATGATTTTCAATTTCGTGATCAAAATAAAGTGCTCCAACAATCCAATCGATTGCACCAAACAAAGGTTCATTTGAGACTACATTAATTTCAAAGGTTTTCGTTTCAACTATCGATATTTCAGGTCGAAATTCAGCTGCAATGTATGGAAGGCCTTCTAAGGGACCACTTCCATGAACATCACCAAAATTATGTCTGTCATTGTCTCTAACAACATATATGTCATCTTCCTGTGCACTTGCTAAAATTTTTAAACTAGCTAAACCAAGGTCAACTTCAAAAATTGCACCAAAGATTTCTGATGTTAGTTTGTAATCTGATGGAGAGTCTTGTGCAAGTTTTCTAGGATTAGGAGTTTTATCGTCTAAACCCTTCATAGCAGCACCATTATTATCAGCATCAAAATATTGAAAAAATAATCTCAAGCTGGAGTTAGCACCTGTTTCAAACAACCAATCTGATCTTAAGCTTATGTGGCTTGCATCATCAAGATCTTGTCCATTTACGATATTATCAGTAAAACCATCTCTTTCGGTAATTACGAATGAATTTCTTGTTGAAATTTTATCGGAAATAGGAAAATTGAACGAACCTCTAGATTTTACTAAACCATAGTTTCCTGCAGTCAAATCAGCTTTTCCTTCGAAGCCATCAGAAGAAGGTAACTTACTTATCACATTTATTGTTCCACCAGTTGAATTTTGCCCAAATAATGTACCTTGTGGTCCACGAAGAACTTCAACTCTTTCAATATCAATAAAATCAGTTCTAAGTGCAAACTTTGAAGCAACAAAAATACCATCCATGTGCAACGCAACAGATGGAGCCGCAATAGCATTTTGATTTGTTTCATCACCAACACCACGAATTGATATCACAGTTTTATATCCCTCATTTTTAGCAACAGTTAGTCCGGGTGTAATTGCGCTCAAACCTACAAAATCAATAATATTTTTTGCTTCAAGCTCGTCAGCACTAAGTGCAGTTACTGACTTAGATACATCTTGAAGACTCTCACTTCTTTTTTCTGCTGTAACGATGATTTCTTCAATCGATAAAGAATTATTATCATTTATATCATTATTGCTAGTTTCTCCTTCATCAGCAAAAGAAACATTTGAAACAAAAGTAAATATTAAAATAAAAAGAAAATTTTTTTTAAGAGATTTGATTAACATTTTTTCCCCGGAGTAAAGTTTAATTAAATAGATAAGCAAAAAGTATGCCATAAAAAAAACAAATTTTAAATAAGTCATTAGAGAAAATTATTTAAACTTAATAATTTTGTTTGATTTAAAAATATTTCAAAATAATATTCTCATATGAATAATTTCTTAGATAAGTTATTTGAACTTAATTCAAACAAAACAAGTATAAAAAAAGAAATCTTAGCAGGTTTTACAACTTTTATAACAATGTCTTACATTGTTATTGTAAATCCACAAATAATGTCATCAACTGGAATGAATTTTGGAGCCATTTTTGTTGGAACTTGTTTAGCTGCATCAATAGGATGTTTTATCATGGGGCTTGTTGCTAATTGGCCCGTAGGTCTAGCTCCAGGAATGGGCTTAAACGCTTTTTTTACTTATTCTGTTGTTGGTGAAATGGGGTATAGTTGGGAAATCGGCCTTGGCGCAGTGATGTTATCAGGCATTTTGTTCTTTATAATGAGTGTCACATCTTTGAGAAGATGGATGATTGATAGTATTCCGACAAACTTGAGAATAGCAATGGCTTCTGGTGTTGGATTATTTATTGGTTTTATTGGCTTAAAGAATGGAGGAATAATTGCACAAAATAATGCTACTTTTTTAACTCTTGGTAATTTCTCTAATATCGAAACATTATTATCCGCTCTAGGATTTATTATTATAGCAATTTTATCAACTAGGAATATTAAAGGTTCAATTTTAATAAGCATTTTAGCAATAACATTTCTTTCACTTTTTTTTGATTTAGTTGAATTTAACGGAATATTTTCTTTACCGCCAAGTTTGAGTCCTGTTTTTTTAAAACTAGATATCATTGGCGCGATAGATGTTGCCTTGATATCAGTTATAGCGTCTTTTCTTTTTGTTAATCTCTTCGATACTACAGGAACATTATTTGGTATTGCGACAAGAGCAAATTTTATCAATGCAGAAGGAAAAATAAAAAATCTTGATAAAGCTCTTAAATGTGACAGTGGTGTGAGTATAATTGGAACATTTTTTGGTTGTGCTCCTGTTACAAGTTATGTCGAGAGTTCTGCAGGTATTGAGACAGGGGGAAGAACTGGTTTAACAGCAATAACAATTGGACTTTTGTTTCTACTCTCAATATTTCTCTCTCCTATAGCCAGTATTATTCCTCCCTATGCTACATCTGGAGCCTTAATTTATGTATCAATACTGATTTTGACAGGTATCCAAAAATTAGATTGGTCTGATCTAACTGAATTCATTCCATCACTAATAATCATAATTATGATTCCACTAACTTTTTCAATTGCTGATGGTATTTCACTTGGTTTTATTACTTTTATTTTTATGAAAGTGGCTTCTGGAAACATAAGGAAAATTTCATCAGGGTCTTGGTTTCTTACCTCTATATTTCTGTCAAAATTTATTTTTCTTTAAACATAAAATTAAATTATTGTTTACTCTCTATGATTATCTTTGTTTCAATTTCTTCATCAGAATTTCCAACACGAATGCCTGAAATTGGAATGACATCCAAATAATCAAATCCAACAGCTAATTTAACATATTTATCATCTGGCGATATGCCATTTGATATGTCAAAACCAACCCAGCCTAAGTTTTCAATGTAAACTTCTGCCCAGGCATGGCTTGCCTCCTGAATATTAGTATTATTCAACATTAAATAACCACTTACATATCTAGATGGAAAACCAAGTAATCTTGCAGAAGCCAGGAAGATATGAACATGATCTTGACAGACACCAAAGCCTAAACTTAAAGAGTCTTCTGCACTCGTTTTTGTTGAGGTTTTACCTTTTAGATATTTAACTTCATTAAGAATTTTTTTTGATAATAAATTTAATTTTTCTAAATCTGACAGATTTTCTTTTTTAAATTGATTTTTAAAATAAGATACTAGGGTTTTAATTTTTTTTCCTGGCTTCGTATAGTCAGAAGACATAAACTTAAATAATTCAATTGGAATATTACTTGTATGTTCACCTGCTATGCCATTTGTATCTTTTATCTTTAATCGGCCATAACTTGTAATTTCAATTTCATTAATATCATCTTTTGTTTTACATAGATGTATTCTGTTATCATGATAATCAAATGTATCCAATTCAATTGAGCATCCCTTGATATCTATGTCCCAATTTAAAATTTTTTGATTGATATCGTTTCTTGGTGTTAACCTCAATTTTTGAATAGCAGATAATGGAGGGTTATCATATTTAAAAATAGTTTTATGTTTAATATTAAAAATCATTTACTAAACCAAATTAAAATCTCTAGTAATCATAAAATGTAGATTGGTATTATTTTCTGAATATTCTTTTATAAATTTGTATAACTTTTTATTGTGAATTGATCTTATGATCCCACTTGTAAGGTTCTTCTGCGTTTTTTTTGCAATTTTATATGAGTCATATTTATTTTGATAAATATCCTGTAAATAACTTAAATTAGATAATATTTCTTTATTACAAAATGACAAAGATCTTGGCATTCTATTATCAAATACCAAAAAATTGGTTATTGCTGCTGGATCTAAATATTCACCACTAAGCCAGTTAAAAGATCTCCAAGCTGACAGGGATCGTAATAAAATCTCCCATCTGTTATAATCCATTTTACTTACAATAACAGTATTTCTTAACAAAATTCGATAATATTTAGTATTCAAAATTGATACTGTATTATTTGATCTTTCAATAAATGTTCCAATCCTAATAAAATTGAAGGTATCATTCCTTAGCATCGTCCCGTAAACTGAACCTCGGAAAACAGTTCCAGTATTAAGAATATTTTCCAAAATTTCTGGTAAATTATTAATTTTAATTGAACGGTTTAGAAGTTTTTCAGTGGATATCCATGATTGGTTTAAAGAATTAGAAACTTCTCTTGTTAGTGATGTTCTGACAATTTTACCATTTGTTCTCGCTTTTTTAAGAAGAATTTTAATATTATTTTCATTTTGATCATCATTAATTAAAAAATTTGAAACATTATTTAATGAAAAATCTTTATATTTTTTTTTAAAAATCTTATGTTGATTTTTTTCTATCAAAAACTCTAAAAGATCCGCATTGCTCTCTCGCGAAGTAATTGAATAATGAAGGCCAGCTTGAATCTTTCTTGCTACATTTTCTGCTCTTTCGAGATATCTAGCCATCCAATACAAATTATCAGCATATCGCCCTAACATTAATCAATCACCCATGTGTCTTTAGTTCCACCACCTTGACTTGAATTAACTAATAATGAGTTTTTTTTGAGAGCAACCCTTGTTAAACCTCCGTTCGTAACATTAATTTCATTTGGCGACATTAGAGCAAATGGTCTTAAATCGACATGCCTTGGTGCTAATCCCCTTTTT
>CEQD01122380.1_pt1 | contig 12857 bp, 12 predicted proteins | sample 530511 | NCBI WGS metagenome assembly CEQD01 (sample SAMEA2620230, study PRJEB7988) | marine metagenome | biome: marine biome (ENVO:00000447); feature: surface water layer (ENVO:00002042); material: "saline water (ENVO:00002010), including plankton (ENVO:xxxxxxxx)" | depth 5 m | reverse complement strand
AGAAAAATGGTTTGATGATATTCATGCTGAGAGCGAAAGATTAAAAAAACAGAATGAACAAAGCCAAACCTCTTCGAATAATGAGCAGCCAGCAAATTTAGAAGGAGTAAATGAGACTAAAGTTCCTTCTCCAAATGTAACAACTACAGCAACAACACAAACAGAAGTTGCTGCACCACAGATAAGCCAACCAGTCGTTAATCAAAGTGTTGAAAATAAAACTGTAGAAAAAAATATTTTGAATAATAACAATGTTAACGATGAGAATAAAAGCAAGCCGTCTTCTACAAAAGAAAAATTTTCAAATTTATTTGGTAAATTAAAAAACATAAAATTAAAAAAACCATCTTTAGATGGTATTAAACTTCCAAAGTCTCCATCCTTAAAAAAAAATAATTCACTTACGAAAGCATTTGATTTTTTAAAATCAAAAATTGGAAAATCATCAATTCAAGGTGAAGAAATAGTTGGGGTTGAATTAAATAACAAAAGTATAAGATTAGCTCAAATTAATGTAGATAAATCTAATCAATGGGTTCTTGAAAAATTTTATACACACAAAATAGATATTCCTGATGAAAGCTCTGTTTTAGAAAATGCAGAAAAGATTACTGCTGAGCTAACACTTGCAATTCAAAAATCTAAAACTCTTACGACTAATGTTGCTATTTCTATTCCTGTAACTAGTGCAATAATAAGAGTTGTAACTGCTCCATTAATGAAAGATGACGAATTACAAAAAGCAATCGAAACAAATTCTCTTTGGGAAAATCTTGTTCAGCTAACGGATAATTTAGATGATTATTCTATATTCCACCAAGTCATAAATAGAAATCAAAAAGATAACACTATGGATATTTTATTCGTTGCATCAAAATTAGCAGACATAAATAATTATGTTTCAATTGTAAAAGCAGCGGGATTAAATCCAGTGATAATAGATGTTAAATGCTTTGCGTTAAAATCTGCAGTTGACCAAATTAATCAAATTTCAAATAAATCAGAAGATGCAAATTTAACAGCAGTTTTAGAATTTGGTTTAGATGAAAATTATTTGATGATTTTGTATGATAATAATCCAATAATAACAGATATATTTTTAAGAGGACAAGATAGAAAAATTCTTCAAAGCTCACAAGACTCTGAGGAGAAAGCTGGTTTAGTAAGAAGATATGTAACTCAAGTAAAACAAGCAGTTCAAGATTTCGAGACGAAATATGAGAAAAGAATTAGAACTTTAAAAGTTGTTTCAGATCTAGATAATGTTGAAGAATATTTATCTTTTTTTAGAAAGAGTCTTTTAAATGTTGGTTTTAATTTGTTTGATCCTATTGAAGGTTTAAAAGTTCCTCAGCAATTCCAAAAAGATTTAGATTTACCAAATAAATCTTATTTAACCACATCAATAGGACTTGCATTTAGAAAATTAGATGTTTTTGGTTATTATAAATTCGTAACTGCTGCTAAAAATATCAATTTATTACCTAATAGAAAAAGTATGTTTCAGCAGAAAAAGATGAAAGCAATTTCAGGTTTTGCTTTTAAAGGTTTGGCTGGAGTAATAGCAGGAATATATTTAATTTTATTCACTTTATCTTTTTGGAACATTCATTCTTATAATAAAAAACTCAAAAACTATTCTCAAGTTCAACAAAACCATACACTTAAATCAGCTGAATTAAAAAAAGTAATTAAAGAGTTAAAATTAATGCAGACAACTTTACAATTAAGTAACAGTCTTAAATCAAATAAAGAAGTAAGCTATAGGGTATTAGCTCAAATAGCATCAAGTGTACCCACTAGAGTGAGATTTGATTCAGTGGACTATAATGGTACTAATTTAATTACCATTCAGGGTATTGCTGCAAGCGACCAAGATATTTTAAAATTTATAGAACAATTAGGTCAACAAAAGTTAATTGATCAAGCATCACTCTCTTCAATGAAGTTACCTAGGTCAAGAGCGGGGGGAGCAACAATGAAAGGATTTAGAGTTTTTGTAAGAATTAAAAATATATAATTATGAATTTTAATATTGATTTAAAAAACATTGATTTAAAGAATATTTCTCTTGAAGATATACAAGCTAAGTTAAAAACTGTTGAGAAAAAAACATGGATAAAACTTGGGGTATCTGTAGGTGCTGTAATATTTTTTTTAATTATATTTTATGGGGTCCTAAATCCTATAGTTAATAAAAAGAAGGCACAATTAGACGATATGAATTTAAAAATTGAGGAAACCAATAAATTTATAAATGATATTAATCTTGCAAAAGCGAGTATTATTAAGATTAAACCAAAGTACGAGCAATATTCGACATTGTTTCATACAAGAGCTGAGGTGGAGGGATTATATCAAACTTTAAGTGAATATGCTGGGGCTAATAATTTAATCATTTCTAAAATTGAAAAGAAAAAAATAGAGCAAGTTTCAAAATCAGCTGCAATGGCTAAAGCAACTGGAAAACAGTCAAAAGTTAAGGCGACAGCACCTGCTACAAAAGCCAACACAGCCTATTATACAATCCCTGTTGATTTTGAGATAAAAGGCAACTTTTTGGGTTATATCAAGTTTAAAAGGCAGATATCGCTATCCCAAAAAATGTTAAACTTTGACAAAGAGAGCATCAAAGTGGTAAAAGGGGATACAACCGGGGCGATAATAGTAAATGGAACCCTAACTATTGTAGGTTTAACGGATGAATTTTTTTAAGATAATAATAATCTTATTAAGTTTTATACTGTATTCAAATACAGCTCTAACTGATAGTCATGATAAAGACAAAAACATCATTGAAAAAGCAAAAGAGATAAACAAAAAAGTTAAAGCTGAACAAGCAATAAAAAGTTCAAATATAAGCTCTGAAGTCAGTAAAGAAGAACCTTTACCCTTAAATGATCCATTTGTCGGTGATGGCTCATTAGGTGGAGGAAACTCAATAAAATTGATAGCAGCAACTGAGGAGGATAGAAAAGGTCTTAGTGTATTTAATTATAAACTTATAGGAATTGTTGAAGGCGACAGAGATATGTTTGCCTCTTTGATTGATGAAAATGGCGATGTATTAACTTTGGCTCTGTATGAGGAATTGACACCTGGTGTTAGATTGATTGCTTTAGACACTAAAGAGGTTGTTTTTGAAAGAGAAAAAGATTCATTGGTAGTTATAAATTTTAAAAACCAAATTATTGAGAGAAATCCCTAATTATGAATATGAATTATTATAAATTGGTAGCTAGTTTTATTTTCATTATTTTTTTTATTACAGGATGTGCTCAACCCGGTAAAAAAGTCAAAGGATTTAAACACGATACTCCACTTATAAAAACTGATGTCAAAGAATTTGGAAAAGCAGAGATAGAAAAAGATGCAAAAATGGGACCAGTGCCTGTTGAAGCTGATGTTGTTAAACTTCAGAAAAGAAAAAAAATATCATCAGTAAAAGAAAGAAATTATCTTTTAATTTCTGAAGATTATCCAAAATTAAAACAGAACGTTACGTTTAAATTTCAAAATATGGACTACGAAGAGGCTATGAATTTAATGGCAAAAATTGGTGGAATTAATATTCTTGTGGGAGAAGATGTTGCAGGCTCTGTTACTGCAGAATTAATTGATGTCCCATGGGATAAAGCTTTTAATGCGCTGCTTGACATGAAAAATTATGCTGCAGATATAGATGTTAGTAGTAATATTATAAGAGTTGCAACACCAGCAACACTTACTTCACAAGAAAGTTACAAATCTGCAAGAGCACAGGCAGTAAAGAAAAAAGTAGAGTTAGAAGACTCGGTTGAGCCAATAATTTCTGAAATATTTAGATTGTATTATATTTCACCAGCAGAGGCTAAAAAGACAGTTACGGAATTGTTTACATCAACCGCATCGGCTGGGGCCTTTATTCCTATTCAGGTTACAGAGGAACCAACAACTAGATCTATAATTGTTAGAGGAAAAGAAAAGGATTTAGATGTTGTTGATAAAGTCATTCGAGAAATAGATGTAAGAACGAAACAAGTTTTAATGGAAGCATTCATTGTTGAAGCGACATCAAGTTTTGAGAGAGCTCTTGGCACAAAATTAGGTGGAGCATATACGAGAAATAGAGAGAGAGTTGGAGGAACTGTAGGAGGGTCAACAGTTGGTGAAACAGAGGGAACTGGAGGTGCTATTTCATCTGGAACTGCTGCAATTGGTTCCGGAAATGACGGTATATTCCAGTCAGGTGCTGTTGGAGCCGCAACAAGTGGTATTGGTGTTTTAAGAAGAACAGGTTCAGCAGTATTAAAAATTCAATTAGATGCATTAGAAACAGAGGGAATAAGCAAAACAATCTCAAATCCAAAATTATTTTCTCTAGACAATCAACCAGCACAAATAAAACAAGGTGTACAAATACAGTTGCCTGGAAGTGGTGATAGTGCGCCCCAATTGGTTGATGCAGCTCTAATTTTAAAAATAACTCCAAGCATTATAGGAGATGGTAATGTTCTTATGGACATACAAGTCAACAATGATACTCCTGATAGAACCAATCCAGGTGCTGTTGGTATAAACAAAATGGAAATTACTACTAAACTATTAGTAGCTGATGGAGATATTGTAGTAATTGGTGGTATTAAGAAGAACGATGTTGCAAGTTCAAAAGATGGTGTTCCAGGGGTTTCTAAAGTACCACTTATAGGAAAAATGTTTCAAGGTAACCAAAAATCAGATAAACTAAATGAATTATTGGTCTTTATTGCACCAAGAATTTTATAATTGTTATGCTTAAAATTAGTAGAGAAAGTGAAATTAATCTAATCAATGTTTTAATTGATAACGATGTTATCTCTGGAAAAGATTTAATTAATATCAAAAAAAAAAGTTCAGAAGGCAACAAATCACAGATAGAAGCTGTGTTTGACTTAAAACTTACTGATGAAAAAAAGATATTAGATATTTTAGTTAAGGAGCAAAATTTAGAAATAATTGATTTAAAAAAAGTTGAAGTATCTCAAGATATAAAATCAGTTTTGCCCTCAAATTACATAAAAGTTAATTTTGTAGCTCCATTTAAAATGGAAGGTAAAACTCTTCATATCGCTATTCCAGACAGTTCTAAGCTAGCCTTGATGAGAAATTTAAAAGCAATTACAAAAAAAAATATTGAGTTGCATGCTGCACCTTTAACCCAGATATCAGAATTTATTGAAAAAATTTCAAGTGATGGTGAAGTAACTACTGCGTCCATTAGAAAAGAAAATAAAGAAAAACAAAAAACATTCGATTCTGAATTGGGTGAGGCAGGCGAAGTTTTAGAGAAAGCACCTGAAGAAGATATTGAGGCTATAGAAAATGAGTCTGAGGTAATAAAATTTAGTACAGCAGTTGTTGCTGAAGCAATTAAAAAAGGAGTTAGTGATATTCACATCGAGCCATATAGATTTTCTTCTAGAGTTCGTTATAGACTTGATGGTATGCTTCAAGAACAAGAACAGTATAAAAACTTTTTACATGATAATTATGGTGCGGTTGTTACCAGATTTAAAATCATGGGTAAACTTGATATTGCTGAGCGAAGACTTCCACAAGATGGAGCCATCAACTTTAAGATAGAAGGTAAAGTGGTTGACCTTCGTCTCTCAATTTTGCCAACAGCAAATAATGAGAGAATTGTAATGCGTATTTTGAATAAAGATGCAGGAGATATAACTCTTGAACAATTAAATTTTGAAGAAGAGGATTTAAAAAGTTTGAGAAAATCTATTCATTCTACCCAAGGTCTAATATTGGTTACTGGCCCAACTGGATCAGGAAAATCCACAACACTTTACAGTATATTAAAAGAGGTAAGCAAACCCCATTTAAATATTTTAACTGCAGAGGACCCAGTTGAATATGAGTTAGATGGTGTAGGTCAGGTTCAAATTAAAGATGATATCGGATTAACTTTTGCATCAGCATTAAGATCTTTTTTAAGACAAGACCCAGAAATAATTCTTGTTGGTGAGATGCGAGACAAAGAAACTGTAGATATAGGATTAAAAGCTGCTCTAACAGGTCACTTGGTTTTCAGCACTCTGCATACTAATGATGCACCAAGCACAATAACAAGATTACAAAACATGGGGACACCTGACTATTTAATAAGCGCTGCATGTCAATTAGTTGTTGCTCAAAGACTTGCAAGAAAAAATTGTAAAAATTGTAAAGTTCCTGATGATGATGTTAATCCAAAAGTATTACAGGATTTAGGATTTAGTGCTGAGCAGGCTTCAAGAGTTAAAGCAATAAAAGGTAAAGGATGTGAAACCTGCAGCAATACTGGATATAAAGGTCGACAAGGAATTTATGAAATATTAGTTGTTTCAAAACCTTTAAAAGAAGCAATATTAAGAAAAGCAACCACTCCTGAATTAAGACAGATCGCTGTAAAAGAAGGTTTCCAGACGATGCAAGATATGGGTAAAAGATTAATTGCAAGTGGTGACCTTAACTTTAGAGAGTACGAACGAGTATTATCAAACGAATAATAAATTAAAAGATTATGGATACTTTCGCATATAAAGGCATTTCAGATGGAAAGTATGTAGAAGGTAATATTGAAGCTATTAATTCTGATGAAGCTTCACATAAATTAAAAGAACAAAAAATAATTATCACAAATTTAATAAGAGCAGCAAAAGGAAAGAAAAAAGAGGAAAAAGGTGAAAAAAAGAAGAGCAGTTTTTCCCTCTTTGGTAAAAAGAAAGCAAAGGTCGAGGATGTTCTAATTTTCTCTAAACAATTTGCTACCATGGTCAAAGCTGGCTTGCCAATTTTACAAGTACTTACAATGTTGAGAGATCAGCTAGAAAGTCCAGCTATGAAAGAGGTAGTTGAGGATATTAGAAAAAGTTTAGAGGGGGGTGTTACTCTTTCTAAATGTTTCGAAAAGTACCCAGAATTATTTGATAATATATATGTCAATTTAATAAAAGCAGGTGAGGCAAGTGGTAAATTGGACGTCTTTTTATTAAAAATTGTAGATTCACTTGAAAAAAAAGAAGGCATTAAGAAAAAAATTAAAAGTGCATTAATGTATCCAGGAATAATGTTCACAGTTGCTGTTACAGTAAGTGCCTTTATGTTAATTAAAGTAGTTCCAGTTTTTGCAAAAATGTATGATGGTATGGGAATAGAACTTCCAGCTGCAACCGCAACAATTATGGCAATGAGTGATTTTTTAAGGGGAACAGGCGGGATGATTTTACTTTTAAGTTTAATTACATTTTTTATTGTATTTAAATATTTAACTTCAAAAAACGAAAAGTTTAAATACATGTGGCATAAACAGGTTTTAAAACTTCCAATATTTGGAGATATGATATTAAAATCAATGTTAGCAAGAATTTCTTTGATAATGGGTAATCTAAGTGCCGCTGGGGTAAACCTACTAGAAAGTTTAGAAATTGCAAAATCTGTAAGTACTAACGTAGTTGTATTAGAGTCTTTAGAAAATGTTAAAAAAGGTGTTTTTTCAGGCGAGACATTAACAAAATTATTTCTGAAAGATCCACTCTTTCCACCAACCTTCAGTCAATTAATATCTGTAGGAGAACAAACAGGTCAACTAGACGAAATGTTTGGATCTGTAGCAAAATATTATGAGTCTGAATTTGATACTGTAGTTGAAAATTTGTCTTCTCTTATAGAACCTATTATGATTGTTTTTATGGGATTAATGATTGGTGGTTTGATGATTGCAATGTACTCTCCGATATTTAACGTAGGTGCTTTAATTGGCTAGAAAATTTATAATTGTTTAGTTAAAACTAAATGATTGATCCAAGGTTTTTTACCATCCCTAAATTCCACAGCGTCCATAATTTCCTGAATGAAAAAGGTCCCTAACCCTCCAGGTTTTACATTGTCTATTTCTCTATGTTTTACTTTATTAGGATCAACTGGTGTACCTCTATCGTAAAATGCAATTTGAAGTTTATTATTTTCACAACTAATTTGAACTACCATCAGTTCATTTGCATCAGCATTATTTTTAAATGCATGTTTGACTATATTTTGAGCAGCCTCTGCAATAGCTAAAACTAATTCCTCTTTTAAATCCTCATGAATTTTAAGTTTCTGAAATACTTCTCTACAAAAACTTCGTACATCTTTGAGACTTGATGAGTTTACTAAAAAAGCCTTTTTTTCTGTATGATCTTGGTGAGCAATTTCACTCATAAAACTTTATTCCAGGTTTAATATTTGTTCTAATTTTGCCATCATAATGACCTTAAGAACTGATTTACTCACATCTTTAATTATTACTTTTGTATTTTTTTCTAAAGCTTTTTGATGGCTTTCTATTAAAACTGAAATTCCAGACGAATCCATATATTGTACGTTACTTAAATTTAAATGAACTTCCTTACCAGCATCGATATGTGGAAAAATTACCTCTTTTGCTTTTTCAGTTACATCCATATCTATTTCACCATCAAGATGAATAGTTGCAACATTTCCTTCCTCTGAAACTTTATAACTCATAAAAACTTCCTTGCCATTGCTAAAACTTTTTCAACCGGTTTACTTATTTCAACTAATTCAAATTTTGTATTTTTTTGCTCTGATAATTTTTTACTTTCAATTAAAACAGAAATTCCAGACGAGTCCATGTATTCAACTTTACTTAAATTTAAATGTACCTCGTGTCCTGCTTCAATCAGAGGTAAGATAGATTGTCTTGCTTTGTCTGCTACATCCATATCAACTTCTCCTGTAAGGTGAACAATTCTTGAATTTCCTTTTTCCTCAATTTTATATGACATAAATAATTTTTATATTAACAAATTTATAATAATGCTCAATATGACCAGATTAAACAATTTTATTCCACAAAAAAAAAAATCAACAATAAAGTAAAGTATTTTAAGGATTTTAAAGTATTTACATATAGATAAAAATTTATAAATATACGTACTTATTAATATTAATAAATTAAAGAGGCTTAAATGAAAAATACTAAAGGTTTTACTTTAATAGAACTACTAGTTGTTGTGGCTATTATTGGAATTCTTGCAGCAGTTGGAACTGTTGCTTATACAGGTTATACTGGTGCTGCAAAAAAGAATGCAGCTAAAACTTTGTATTCAAATGCGGTCAAATATTTAACTGCAGAAATCCAAAAATGTGCACTTAACCCAAGTGGGTCAGCTATAGGTGGAGCTATTACATGCAGCGCTAGTCCGACTGTATCAGATTACGTGACTGAGTTTGTAGCATTTAGTACGGATAAAAATCCATACAACACAGCAGATAAAGCTGCAGTATCTTCAGCTAGCACTGCACAAGGAGTATTATCGGTCACATCAACTGCAGCAGTTGCAGCAGTAGGTACAACTCCAGCGTCACCAGCTAAGATTACAATTTCAATGGTGCCAGCAACCGGAGAGACTGCGCTCTCAACCGAACTGACATTAGATTAAGCAAATAATTATTATGACTAGAAGCTCTGGATTTACATTAATAGAGCTTCTAGTTGTCGTTGCGATCATTGGAATTCTATCTGCAATTGGAACATACTCTTACACTGGTTATGTAACAGGGGCGAGAATTAATACTGCCGAAAATTATGTTCAACAAATATCATTAGCTGAGGCAGAGTATTATACAAGTAATGGAGAATATTATCATCAAGGCGATACATCATGTACACCAGCAGTTGCCCACTCAAATAATATAGAGACAATTTTGTTTTCAGGAAAAGATGTTTTAGATGAAGATGTACAATTTGAATTCTGTGTATTTGGAACTGGATCTACATACACAGTTAGAGCGACAAATAGTGACGGTTGTACAATTGCATTAGAAAAAAATGGCAAACCGATCAGAACGGGTTGTTAATAATTAGTGCTTCAAATTAAAAGTTGATTTTGTAAATCAAATATTTTAATAGCCATAAATCAATGAAAAAAATATTTTTAATACTTGTTTCTTTATTATTTTTAAACGGTTGCAGCCAATATTCTGCAATGGTTGGTCCTAGTATTACTTTAGTTGAAAGTGGAAGCGTGCTTCAAGCGACTACTTCTTATGGAAGTTCTTATGGAATGAATATAGCAAGACAAAATATTTCCGAAGAGCTTAAAACAGATAGAATTTGTCAAACAGTTCACAGTTCTGATTTATCTAAAATATTTTTTGAAACATTTGATGAAAACTGTATTTCCGATCCAATGAGTATCTATCGTTAAATTAATTTAAAAAATCAAATTTTTTTCAAATAAAGTCTAATAATCTCAGCATTTATTATATGTTTTAAAAATTGAATTTTTTACTAAATTAATTATTCTGCCGCCTGGATTTATTTAAACATGAAATCAATTTGTAAAAAATTTTTAACAACGTCTTTGTTTATACTATTTTTTTCTAATTCTGTTTTTTCAGTAGAAAAAAATATTACCTATATGCAAATTTTGCAGAAGCCAAATGATTTAGACTTAAATCTTAAATACGCACAACAACAAGGCAAAATGGGAAATTATAAACAAACAATTTCTACTCTTGAAAGATTAACTATTCTTTACCCAGATAATATTGAAATAAAATTATATTTATTATCTGTTTTAGTCCAAGTTGACTCACCTGAAAAAGCAAACACAATAATAGATGAAATGAAATTAAGAAAAGATTTATCCTCTGAAGATTTGGAAACTTTACAAGAGATTGAGGAAGAACTTAAAGAAAGAGAGCCTGGTCTTTGGAATTTCACTGCAGATATTTCAACTGGAGTTCTTCAAACAGATAATGTTAACAGTGTATCAAAAACAAGATTAAAAAGTGAGTCTGACTCTGTTGTAGGATTTAATTCTGCAAAACATGATAGAACTTTAACTGGAAGTATTGGTTTTTCTGCTTCAAGACCTATTGGTGAAGAGTCCTCTTTATTAATAAACTTATCACACACAACGTCTGAACAATATGCTGAAACTGATGATGACTATCAAAGTTATGGCTTAACTTTAGGGTTTGACACTGTAGTTGGTGAGCAAAGTATAAGCCCATTCTTAATGGTAACTAAATCTGACTATCAAACTGATGCTGATAGTTTTTCTTACATGTACGGACTTGGTGGTTTCTTTACAGTTGGAGAAAGAAACTCATTTAGTTACGGCTATACTTATGCTGATGCAAAAGGAAACCATAATTCTTCAGATGATACTGCACAAGAAACAAATTCAATATCACATGGTTTTAATTTTGGTCATGACTTTATTGTAACTGAAATAATTTCAACAAGTTTAAGTTTAGGTTATAGCGATAGTGATGCGGTAGTAGATGCTGGAAATGATTATGAAACTTATGACATTGGTTTAAGTTTAAATTTTGCATTTCCGTGGGCATATATTGCAGTTTCAAATGCGCTAAGTTTTAATGATTATAAAAAAGAAGATACAACAGTTAACTCAAATATTCTTAGATCAGATGTTACAAACACATTTGATATAATGGTGACTAAAGCAATTGGAGATATTTTTCCTGCGATTGATCCTAATCGAAGTTTATTTATTAACATGTCATATGAAAAAGTCAGGTCAGAGGCAAATATTTTAAATTACGATTATATAACAGATTCTTTTTCTTTAAGTTTTTCAAAATCTTTCAATTTAAATTGACATCAAATTAGTTAATTATACTTACACTTGAATTTTTGCTTTAATATTGGGGTTTATGCGGCCCAATTTGAGCTAAAAAACGTTTTCTTTTTTTTTAGAATTTGTTATTTTACCATGAATGAAAAAGCTAATTGCTATAACACTATCAATATTATTTTTTCTTAGCTCAAACTCTTTTGCTGAGGAAAAATTAACTATTGAAAAACAACTTGTAGGTATAGTTGGCGCTACTTCTGGTACTGTCAAAACTGAAACTAGAGAATTAAAACCTGGTGATAAAGTTTATTTAAATGAAACTATTTACGCAGGTGCAGGATCAGGAACACAAATTTTATTATTAGATCAATCTACATTTACAGTTGGTGAAGATTCTGAAGTAGTTATGGATACTTTTATATTTGATCCAGCAACAAACGACGGAAAAATTGTAGCAAGTGTTAAACAAGGAAGTTTAAAAGTTATATCAGGTTTAATAAGTCAAAAAGATCCTGATAGTTTAACAGTCGAAGTTCCAGAGGGAACTTTAGGTTCTAGAGGAACAGAATTTCAAACAATTGTAAATAAAGGTAAAACAGATACTTTATTAATCGGTCCTGGTAAAAACAATACACTAGGTATGAGACCAGGAGCAGTTTTAGTTGGAAATAAATTTGGTTCAACCTTGCTTGATAATCCTTACAGCGTAACTTCAATGACTAAAGGTAAGGCTCCAGGACAAGCAAAGAAAATTACAAAAAATCAATTAAAGAAATTTAATAAAAAAATGAAAGCTTTGAAAGTTGCAAAACTTTCTCCAAATGAAACAAAAACCGAAAGAAAAAAAATAAGAAAAGAGTTAAAGAAAGAATTAAAATCTCTTGGTTTTGAAAAAGAAGAGATCAAGACAATAATTAAAGAGAACATAAAAAAAGATAAAGAGAAAAAAGTTGCTATAAAAACTGAAAGAGCTGAAAAGAAAAAAGCTAAAAAGAAAAAACAAAAAGCTAAGAACAAAAAAGCAAAAGCTGAAGGTAGTGTAGATAATAAAAAGAAAAAAAAGAAAAAAGCTAAAGCAAAAGAGGGTAAAAAAGGAAAGAAAAAGAAAGCTAAAGCAAAAGATAATAAAAAGAAAAAACCTAAAGCTAAAGCAAAAGCAGAAAAGAAAAAACCAGCGAAGAAAAAAGCTGTAAAGAAAAAATCAGCACCTAAGAAAAAAGCAGTTAAGAAAAAGCC
>CEQD01002728.1_pt1 | contig 13071 bp, 10 predicted proteins | sample 530511 | NCBI WGS metagenome assembly CEQD01 (sample SAMEA2620230, study PRJEB7988) | marine metagenome | biome: marine biome (ENVO:00000447); feature: surface water layer (ENVO:00002042); material: "saline water (ENVO:00002010), including plankton (ENVO:xxxxxxxx)" | depth 5 m | reverse complement strand
GAGATAAAAAACTTTGCTATGTATAATTTAGGCCTCAAGAATTTAAATTATGGTAATTTTCAAGGATATGATGTTAACGGTTTTCAAACGAATGAATTTCATGCAAATGATCTTATATTTTTTAGTGGTGTTAGCAAAATGATTATGGAGGACTTAACTCTTGGTATGAATTTAGAGTTACTTCATTCAAATTATGAAAGTTTTAGTGCTTTGGCTATTGCATCAAATACCTCATTGACATATAATAACAAAAAGAGAAAATTAATTTTTTCATTATCATTAAATAACTTTGGCAGACAAATTAATGGATTTACTGATATTGAAGAAAAAGTGCCAATATCGCTGAAATTTGGAATGAGTAAGTCTCTAAATCATTTGCCATTTACCTATTATATATCATTGCACGATTTACAAAGATTTGATATAAGTGGTCCAGTACAAGCTAGTCAAAGTTATCGAGATGATGAAACAATCTTGAAGAAGATGTTTTATCATGTTAACATCGGAGGAGAACTAAATCCTTTTAAAAAAAATCTCTTTCTTAGATTTGGTTTTAATTTTCAAAAAAGATACCAAATGATGCTTAGAAATATACCTCAACTAGCTGGCTTTTCATCTGGTGTTGGAATCAAATTTTCTTCATTTTCATTAGATTATGCAATTATATCAAACCATATAAGCTCCGTTTCTAATGTTTTTAGCCTTAAAATGAATTTGAGTAGCTTTGTGCCAAATGGAAAAAAAGATTAATATAGCAATTGACGGTTATTCATCCTCTGGAAAGAGTAGCTTAGCAAGAGCAATTTCTAAGGAATTTAAGATGAAATATATTGATACTGGAGCAATGTACAGATCAATAACCTATCTATTGCTAAAAAATTCAATAGATAGTTCAAACTTTGTGGAAAGTGAAAAAAAAGTTGATGAATTAATAAATAATTGTAAAATTGAATATAATTATAACTTTAAAAAAAATATCTCTGAGACCATTTTAAATGGAGCTAGATGTGATGAGCACATAAGAAAAAATTATGTTTCAGAATTTGTTAGTATTGTTAGTAAGTCAAAAAAAGTTAGAGATTTCATGATAGCTAAACAAAAAAAAATTGCTTCAAATAAAAATGTTGTTATGGATGGAAGAGATATAGGAACTGTTGTGATTTATGATGCAGAAATAAAATTTTTTATTGAGGCTGATTTACACATTCGAGCAAAACGAAGATTTGATCAGGCTCAAGATGAATCATTAACTATTAAAAAAGTTATTGAAAATCTAAATTTTAGAGATAAGGAAGATATGCTGAGAGAAAATTCACCATTAAAAAAAGCCAAAGACTCTATAGTTTTAAATAATACAAATATTAACTTTGAACAACTGAAAAATCAGGCATTTAATATAATTAGAAAAAAAAATGAAAATCACAATTGATGAGAATTCTGGTTTTTGTTTTGGTGTAGTATATGCTATTGAAATGGCAGAAAATATTCTAGAAAACCAAGACAAATTGTATTGTCTAGGTGATATTGTTCATAATGACATGGAAGTTGAAAGGTTAAAAAATTTAGGACTGATTATTATTAATCATGATCAGCTCAAAGAACTTAAAAATACAAGCGTATTAATTAGAGCACATGGTGAGCCACCTGAAACATATGAGCTTGCTTTAAAAAATAATTTAAAACTAATTGATGCTTCTTGTCCTGTAGTTTTAAAATTGCAAAATCAGATTAAAAACGGTTACAAAGAAATAAAAGAAATCGATGGTCAAGTCGTTATTTATGGAAAAAAAGGACACGCTGAGGTTATAGGACTGATCGGTCAAACAAATGGAAATGCAATTATTGTTGAAAGCCTCGGTGACATAGATAAAATTGATTTTACAAAGCCAATATCAATATATTCCCAAACTACTAAGAGTCCGAAATCATACAATAAGATTATTAATGAAATAAAGAAGAGATCAAATTCAAAATTAGAGTTTATTGTAAAAGATACATTGTGTAGACAGGTTTCCAGCAGAGAACCTCAATTACAAAAGTTTTCAAATGAAAATCAAGTTATAATTTTTGTTAGCGGAAAGAAAAGCTCGAACGGCAAGATGTTATACGATTCATGTAAAAAAGTAAATCCCAACTCTTACTTTATTTCTGATACAACAGAGATAAAATCTAGCTGGTTCAAACAAAAAGTTTCAGTTGGTATATGTGGTGCAACTTCAACTCCGTTGTGGTTAATGCAAAAAGTTGCTCAAAAAATCACTGATTTATCTTTATAATTTAATACATTTGCACCCGCAAAAACTGTTTGTTAAGGATATAATGTATAACAACTCTTTTGGATTCAGTAGTCCTTATAACCAAAAGATACAAAGAAAAACCAATGGCAAAGGAATCTCAAAAGCTTGACGAGCTAAACACAGAGTCAACTGAAGAAAAGACAATCCAAAAAGATGGTGATGAACAAATCAACGATATCTCAACTAAAGATGATGAGAAAATTGAAACAGTCGTTAATGAATCAAGCGAGTTATCAAACAAAAATATTGAAACAGAAACTGTTGATGTAATCAAAAATGTAAATCAAACTACAGATGAAGTAAAAAAATCTTCTGATAATTCAGAAAGTCACAAAAAAGAAAAAGATTTTCAGTTTCAAGAGGAAATTACATATACATCTGAAGAAATAGAAGACTTAACTAAGACATATAGTGAAACCTTACCAGTAATTGAAGATAAGCAAGTTTTAAATGGTACCGTAGTAAGAATCACTGAAAAAGTTGTTGTTGTTGATATTAATTTTAAATCTGACGGTGTAATTAATGCATCTGAGTTTAAATACAATAAAGAATTAAAGATTGGAGACTCAGTTGAGGTATTGGTAGAGCAACAAGAGGATAGCTACGGTCAGTTAAAACTATCTCACCGAAGAGCAAGAATATTACAAGCTTGGAAAAAAGTTAATATTGCTTTAGAAACTGGGGAAATAGTTAATGGTCAAATAAAAAGTAGAACAAAAGGTGGAATGATTGTAGATGTTTTTGGTATCGAGTGTTTCTTGCCAGGTTCGCAAATTGATGTAAAGCCAATAAGGGATTATGAAGAATACGTTGGTAAAGAAATGCAGTTTAAGGTTGTCAAAGTAAACGAATCTTTCAGAAATGTTGTAGTATCTCACAAAGCATTGATTGAAGCTGATTTAGTGGTTCAGACAAAAGAAATAATGTCGAAACTGGAAAAAGGACAGGTCCTTGAAGGCACAGTAAAGAATATAACTTCCTATGGAGTCTTTGTTGATTTGGGAGGTATTGATGGATTGATTCACATTACAGATTTATCCTGGGGAAGAATATCTCATCCTGAAGAGATTGTGAACCTTGACGAAGTAATAAAAGTAGTTATACTAGATTTTGATGAAGATAAAAGTAGAATTCAGCTTGGTCTAAAGCAGTTAGGTAGTCATCCATGGGAGTCTCTTGATAGTGAGTTAAAAGTTGGAGATGAAATCGAGGGAAAAGTTGTTGTTCTTGCCGATTACGGCGTATTCGTTGAGGTTCAGGCTGGCATTGAAGCATTATTACATGTATCTGAAATGTCATGGTCATCTCATTTGAGAAGTGCAGGAGATTTTTATAAAGTCGGTGATAAAGTAAATGCACAGATACTTACATTAGATAGAGAAGAAAGAAAAATGTCTTTAGGAATCAAACAAATGCTTCCTGACCCCTGGAGTAAAATTGACAAAAATTATCCTGTTGGTACCAAACTTAAAGTAAAGGTTAGAAATTTTACCAATTTTGGAATTTTTGTAGAGATTGAAGAAGGAGTTGATGGTTTAATTCACATCTCTGATCTTTCTTGGACAAAGAAAATTAAACACCCATCTGAATTCACATCAGTTGATAGTTTAATAGATGTAATTGTTCTTGATGTTGATAAGGATTCAAGAAAGATAAGTTTAGGACACAAACAAATTCTTGAAAACCCATGGGATGCATATGCTGAAAAATTCAAAGTTAACAGTCTTTTTCAAGGAACAGTTAAAGAAATGTATGATAAAGGCGCAATTGTACAGATTGATGAAATAGAAGCATTTTGTCCAAAAAAACATTTAATTAAAGAAGATGAGTCTAGAGCAAAAGTTGGAGATAATATTCAATTTAAAGTGATTGAGTTTTCTAAAGAAAATAAGAAAATTTTAGTATCTCACACTTCTGTTCACATGCAAATAGATCATGAGGAGAAACAAAAATCTAAAAAACAAATAAATTCAAATTTGAAAAAAATTCAAAAGTCTCAAAAGCAATCAACTTTAGGTGATTTGGAAGAACTAAATAAACTCAAAGATGAAATTAAGTAAAATCAAAACCTCGATTTATCGGGGTTTTTTTTTAATTTTAATTAGATGAAAAGAAAGATTTTAAATGAAAAAAAGATTAATATAATATTAGAAAGACTATCTAATGAAATCTTAGAAAATCATTTTGAAACAAAAAATTCTGTACTTATAGGAATTCAGCCCAGAGGAATAGAGTTATGTAAAAGACTTTATCATAACTTAAAAAAACTTAATAAGGATGTACAGATGGGAAAATTAGACATCTCATTTTACAGGGATGATTTTAGAAGATCAGATAAAATAATAACACCATCAAATATGGATTTAAATATTAGTCTTGAAAATAAAAATGTAATATTGGTTGATGATGTTTTATTTACTGGAAGGACAGTTAGATCTGCGTTTGAAGCTTTATTATCATTTGGAAGACCAAAAAAGATTGAGTTACTCGCTTTTGTGGATAGAAGATTTTGTAGAGAATTACCAATTCAGGCGGATTATGTAGGCATAGAAGTAGATACTTTGGAAAATGAAAAAGTGTTTGTAAAATTTAGTCAAACAGAAAAAAGTGTATATCTAGCAAGTTGAGATGAAAGATTTATCTGTTGATAATTTGATTAGCATAAAAGACTTAAGTAAGAGTGATATTGAACTTATATTTAATACAGCTGATAATTTTAAGAAAATTTTAAATCAGTCAATTAAAAAAGTACCCTCATTAAGAGATATTACTATTGCAAATCTTTTTTTCGAAAATTCAACAAGGACAAAGTTGTCTTTTGAGTTAGCTGAAAAAAGATTATCTGCAGATATTATCAATTTTACTTCATCAAATTCGTCAGTAAAAAAAGGTGAAACTCTTCTTGATACTGTACAAAATATACTTGCAATGAAAGTAGATATGATTGTTCTTAGACATTCTAGCCCAGGAGCATCGATTTTTCTTTCTAGAAACATAAACGCAAAAATTATAAATGCTGGTGACGGATCTCACGAGCATCCGACACAAGCTTTATTAGATTCATTTTCAATTAGGCAAAATTTCAGTGATTTCAAATCTCTTAATGTTTTGATCATCGGAGATATTATACATTCTAGAGTAGCTTTATCCAATATTTTCTGTTTGCAAAAGCTAGGTGCAAAGGTTGGTGTTTGCGGACCTTCAACATTAATGCCTAAATTTTTAAAATCATTAAATGTTGAATATTTTAAAGATTTAAAATCTGCTCTTTCTTGGTGTGACGTTGCTAATGTTTTAAGGATTCAACTTGAAAGACAAAATTTAAAATATTTTCCGAGCTTAAGAGAATATAGCTCAAGATTTGGCGTAACAAAAAAAGTTTTAGATGAGATTAAAAATAGGGTCATCTTGATGCATCCTGGCCCTATTAACAGGGGAGTAGAAATATCTTCAGACGTTGCTGATTCCAAGCAATCAATAATTTTAGATCAAGTTGAGAATGGTGTAGCTATTAGAATGGCTGTTTTATACTTATTAGCTAAAAAGATAAAAAAATGAAAACTAAAAAAACTCAATTAATAAAAATTACTTCAGATTCTTTTAAAGAAAATATTTTAGCTGTTGATGACTCACTTTCAAACTATATTTTTGACATCTCAACATTAGACAAAAAATCACAAGATTTGATTAAAGAAAAATTAATTACATTTGGAAAATTACTAATTAAAAATAATTGCTCATTTGCAATTGTATCTAACTACTTAAATATGATTGATTTCAATATTGTACCAACTGTAGAGGAGGCTTATGACATAATAGAGTTGGAAGAAATTGAAAGAGATTTGCTTAAAAATTAAAAAAATGAAAAAACTAATACTTACACTTACGATATCTACCTTGTGTTATTTAAATACTTTTTCTCAGTGTACATTAAATTCTTTGTACCAAGACTCTAGTTTTGGAATTTGGCCAACTGTAGATGTTAATCTTCCAACTGCAGTGCAAGGGCAATTTTATTTATCTGTTATTGATATCAAAACACCAACTACCTTAATCGAAGCATCAGGGGGTGACTCAGCTTTAACTTCATTTGATACTTTGGGACAAACTTTTTATGTTGGCGATTGGGTTGTTGATGATTTTGAACTTGTCTCAGTTACTGGTCTACCTAATGGTATTACTCTTGACTGTTATGATCCAAATTGTATAATTCTTGGTAATACCTTAAGTTGTGCATACTTTAGTGGTACTACTAATGACCCTCTAGGTATTTATCCAATTGATATTGCAGTAAATGTGAATACTCATGGTGATATAGTGTATTATTTGGGACCAATTCCTATCACTGTACCTGTAACTACGGATTTATATTCTGCAACCGGTTCTTATCAATATATCACAGGATATGAAATTGAAGTTTCTAATACAGCCAGTGAAAATTTAACATCTAAAATTAATAATGATATTCTTATTTCATCAATAGGTTCAAGTAATTATTTAATACTTAACGATTACAGATTTTTAAATTCAAGCGGTTATGTAGAATTATACGATATTTCAGGAAAATTAATTCTTTCAAAGAGTATAAATTCATTTTCAGAAAAAAATATGATTGAGATTGAATACAAACTAAAAAAAGGAGCCTATTTTGTTAATTTGGTTTCTGAAAACATTCAACTAAGTAAAAAGTTTATAATTAGCAGATAAATGTCCTTCAAATTAACAATTTTGGGTTGTAGCTCTGCAGTTCCTGATTTAGACAAGCATCCCTCTTCACAATTGTTAAATTCTAACGAAAATCTTTTTCTCATTGATTGTGGAGAAGGAACACAAATAAGGCTAAGAGAAAGAAATATAAACTTCCAAAGAATCAGTCATGTTCTTATCTCGCATCTACATGGCGATCATTTTTATGGTCTAATAGGTCTAATTAACTCAATGCACTTGCTTGGCAGAAAAAAGGAATTACATATATTTTCTCATTTTGAACTAAAAAATATTATTAATTCACAACTTCAAGTTGCTAGCACTATTTTAAACTATCCACTTTTTTTTCACGAAATACCTAAAGATTCTGAAGAGGTAATTTTTGAGAATGATGAAATTATAATTGAGAATATTTTACTTGATCATAGAATTCATTGTAGTGGCTTTATTTTCAGAGAAAAAAAGTATTTAAGAAAAATAGAAAGAGAAAACATAATAAAGCACAATATTCCCGATTTTTATTTGAACAAAATAAGATCAGGTGATGATTATAAAAGCCCAACAGGAGAAATTATTAAAAACAAGCAAATCACAAAAAAAGCAAGACAAGCTAATTCTTACGCATACTGTTCTGACACAAGATTTAAAAAGTCAATTTCAAAAAAAATTAGTGGAATTGATCTTTTATATCATGAGTCTACTTTTAACGAAAAACATAAAAACCTTGCAAAAAAGACGGGGCACTCAACTGCATTACAAGCTGCTAATATCGCCAATGAGGCTCAAGTCAAATGTCTTCTTTTAGGTCATTTTTCTAAAAGGTATAAAGATGTAAATCTATTAAAAATTGAGGCTCAAAAAGTTTTTAAAAATGTAATTCTAGCTGAAAATGGTATGCAATTAAATTTTAAAGAAATTATTCAGAATAATTAAATTACTATGTTCTTAAATATTTAACTAAATTTATAATATGAAAAAAGTAATTTTTTTCCTTTTAATTTGTTTTTCATATTTTATGTCAAACTCACAGATTTTGACTGATACTATACGAGGAGTTAATTGTAATTACAATGGTTACATACATACTACAATCGGTGGGATTTTCACAAATGGAGGAACAAATATTACAAATTGGTATTATTTAGATACTCTTTCAGGAAATTGGGATCCATTAGTTCCGAGCTCTAGCTATATAGCTAGTGGTCAAATATCATACAATAATCCAAATCTTCAAGGATTATCATCAGATAGTCTTACTACATCACTAGGTGGAACTTTCAAGCTTGAAATTGTTAATTCTGGAAATATTATTGAAGATACAACATGGTTTATAAGATACCCCCTTGGTTTAAAGCTTTGCTGTCATATCAATATTGGTTGTCATGGAGATTCAACTGGTTCTTTTAAGGCAGTTGGTCATTCAGGCAAGCCACCATATACTTATTTTTTTTATGATTCGTCATTTTCACTAATTAGTATTGGATCTGATTCAATTTATGATAATTTATCATCGGGCAAGTATTATGTTAGTGTTTTGGATCAAGATAGTTGCTTGGTGACATCTCCTGAAATAATTATTTCTCAACCTTCTCAACCTCTTAACGTTAAAGCTGAAATCAAACATGTTGATTGCATTGGTAATAATAATGGCATGATAACTTTAATCCAGTCAGGAGGTAAACCCTATAACTATGGATACAATTTATTGTTGACTAATCAAAGTAATGATTCAGTTGCATTTATTAATTCAGCTACAACCACAAACAATATTATATCATTAACTTATGACACAATTAATATTTTAAATCTTTACAACGGAACTTATAACTTGAGTGTTTCTGACTCAAACGGTTGTTTATTTGATTCAATATTTTCAATAATTGAGCCAGGTCCATATTATCCAAACATATCTCAGATTGGAGATGCTATATGCTCTGATGATTCTGTTTTAATAATAATTGACAGTATTTCTGGTGCTGTAGGTCCTTTACAATTTAGCTGGCTCTCAAACAACAATGATTCTTTGTATTGTAGTCCTAATAACTATATATTGACAGTTTCTGATAGTATAAATAATTGCCTTGATACTTTCTACTACAACTTTCAAGCTCTAACAAATCTAAATATTCTATATTCAACTACTGATGTAGCATGCTATGGTGATAGTACAGGAGAAATTTCAATTGATTCAGTTATAGGAGGTCAATCACCATACAACTTTAATATAAACGGTAATAGTTTCGTGAATCTATCATCAGGTTTTTATTCTGTTTCTGTTCAAGATTCTAACAATTGTTACTTAGATGTAAATATTGAAATCAAACAAAATCTGCCAATTCAATCAAATGCAATTTTATACGAGCCATCATGCAGTGGATATAGTGATGGTAGTATTTCAATAAATGTTTCAGGAGGTAGCTATCCATATTCAATTAACTGGACAAATGGAACTGGTAATATAGATTCACTATATGGTCTTCAAAAAGGTATTTACGAGTTACAAGTAAGTGATTCATCTGGCTGTGTTTTTAATGAACAATTAATTTTAGATGAACCTGACTCTTTAATTTTAACTTTTACAAATTATACAAATCCACTAATATGCAGAGGAGAACTAACCTCAATTGATGCAATAGCAGTTGGTGGAACACCACCTTATTTTTACAACTGGACAAATAATGATACTACATTTCAATCCATCATTGGAGCTGGAACATTTTATTGTAATATATTGGATTTTAAGGGTTGTAGTATTTCATCCTCTATTGAAATTAGCGAACCCAATCCTTTTTCAATTGATTCATATATTTTAGACGAACCGACCTGTGATTTTGGGGCAAATGTTAGTGTTACATTGATTGGGGGAACCTCACCTTATAATTATTCTTGGAGCAATGGAGAAACTTCTAGTAGTGCAAACAATATACAAACCAGTAGTGCATGGGTTGTAGTTAGTGATTATTGTGAAAGTACTGATTCAATATTTTTCAATTTTGAACAATATGAACTAGAAACGTCATTATATTATGATAATATAACTCATTACGCAAATATTGAAATCGATTTTTCTACAACTTTAGGCCCATTTACATATTCCTGGAATGATATTAGCTCCAATCTTATTAGTTCAAATGATCAGGCAGGCCCATTATGTGAAGGCACCTATTTTGTTACAGTTACCGACATGTCTAATGGTTGCTCTATTACAGATACGCTAATTGCTGATTTTTTCATTCCTAACGGAATTATTGACTTAAGCACTACCACAGTGTTTTCAGATTTTGATTTATGGGGTTATGCACCATATTCTTATCTGTGGGATGATGGCTCAAACAGTCAGCATGCAGATTTATGCCCAGGAAATCACTGGGTTGAAGTAACAGACGTAAATGGTTGTACTGTTAGAGAGGATTTTGTTATTGAAGATATCAAATTAACATTATCTCCTTTTGATCTTCTGATTGAATGCGATATTTCAAATACGGATTTGGAGCTTGAAGTAACTGCTGAAGGAGGTATTCCACCATATGAAATTTTATGGTCAGATGGAACATCAGCTAATCCAATAAGTGTTGGATTATCACCTGGTATTCAAGGTGTAACCATAACTGATAATAATAATTGTTCTGTTGATACATTGTTTAGAATTTCAGCACTGACAAGCGAGTGCATACCAAATGTTTTTTCTCCCAACAATGACCAAGTTAATGATACATGGGTGCTCGAGGACTCATATCTTTTTTCAAATTCGATTATTAAGGTTTACAACAGATATGGAAAGTTAGTGTTTGAATCAAGCGGATATGATAATGCATGGGACGGGACTAATGAAGATGGAATTGATCTTTCTGCAGGTTGTTATTTTTATTACATTGAAATTGGTAAAGACACAGAACCTATCAAAGGGACTGTAACGATTGTAAGATAATTTCAAGCATTTTTGCATCATCAGTTTTTTCAATCCAATGAATGTCTTTGAATTTTTTAAACCAAGTTATTTGTCTTTTAGCATATCTTCTTGAATTTCTTTTGATTAAATTAATAGCATCTTTCTTTGAAATGGAACCTTCTATATAATTAAATAATTCTTTATAACCTACAGTATCCAGAGCATTTAAGTTTCTGTAATCATATAATTTTTTGGCTTCCTCAATAAGTCCTTGGTCAACCATTAAATCAACTCTTTTATTAATTTGACTGTAAAGAGCATCCCTATCAGTTCGTAAACCAAATTTTAATATTTGATAATCATTTTTTAAATTCTTTTCATTGTGAAAAGATGAAATTGGTTTTCCTGAAATTTCATATACTTCTAAAGCTCTTATCATCCTTTGATGATTATTTAAATCAACTTTTTTATAAAAACTTTGATCGATTTTTTTTATTTCATTTCTAAGCCATTCAATACCTTTTTTTTCAAATATTGAAATAATTTTAGATCTTGTTTTTTTACAAGATGCTGGAATGTCGTCCAACTTATTGCAGATTGCGTCAATATACATGCCAGAACCACCAACAGCAATAATAACATTGTATTTTTCAAAAAGTTTATTAATAATTTTCAGAACATCTTTTTGATAAAGTCCTGCACTGTAATCATTTTGAACTGATATATTGTGAATAAAATGATGCTTAACTTCTAATAATTGTCTTTTATTTGGAGGACACGTTCCAATTAACATTTCCTTATAGAATTGTCTAGAGTCTGCAGAGATTATTTCACAATTCAAAGACTTAGCTAGCTTGATTGAAAGCTTTGTTTTTCCAACTCCAGTTGGACCACAAATGATAATTAGCTTTTTAATCTTCAAATTTTTTTAAGTTTACTTGCTTCAGCAATAAAGGGCATTACTATGCAATAGTATTCTTGAAACATTTTTTTCTAGAATTGTATGTAATTTTATTAAAACAATTTATTTCTTTAATTTCTTTAGAAAAATGATTGCACTTTTCTTTTCATTTTTAATTTTTCCATCCAAGATTGCTTCTTCTACAGCTTTTTTGAGTTGACCAACTTTTTTTCCTTCACTGATATTAAAAATTTTCATGATTTCATGTCCTGAAACGGGAGGTTGCCAATTTCGAATTTTATCTCTTTCTTCCACATCTTTTAACTTTTTTCTAACTATTTCAAAGTTTTTAAGATATCTACTGACCTTTTTAGGATTCTTAGATGTTATATCCGCATCACATAAGGTCATTAAATCATCGATATCTTCGCCTGCATCAAATAAAAGTCTTCTCACAGCAGAATCGGTAACAATATCTTGTGCCAGAGCTATTGGTCTTAAGTGTAGTGCAACAAGTTTTTTAACGTATAACATTTTCTCGTTTTGAGGTAGTTTTAATTTTTTAAAGATTTTTGGCACCATTTTACTGCCAATATAATCATGGGCGTGAAACGTCCAGCCAATTTTATTATCAAACTTTTTTGTGATTGGTTTTGCTATGTCATGCAAAATAGCTGCCCATCTAAGCCATAAATTATCTGTTTTTTTAGAAATATTATCTAAAACCTCTAAAGTATGATAAAAGTTATCTTTATGAGAAAAATTTTCTATTGTTTCAACTCCAACAAGGCTAATCATTTCCTCAAAAATTATTTCAAGAATACCAGTTTCCTTTAGTAAAATAAATCCCTTTGAAGGCATGCTAGAAAGAATTATTTTATTAAGCTCTTCTGTAATTCTTTCACTAGAAATAATTTTTATTCTTTGATTATTTTTGCTAATAGATTGTAAAGTTTTATAACAAATCTCAAAATTAAGTTGAGTGGAAAATCGAATCGCTCTTATCATTCTTAGCGGATCATCTGAAAATGTTTTATCTGGGTCTAGAGGTGTTTTTATTATTTTATTTTTTAAATCAATAAGACCATTAAAAGGGTCAAGTAACTCCCCATAATTTTCGCCAACCAATTTCACGTATAAACAGTTAATTGTAAAGTCTCTTCTTTTTTGATCATCCTCTAAGCTTCCATTTTCAATAATAGGATTTCTTGAATTTTCTCTGTAAGATTCTTTTCTTGCCCCAATAAATTCATAATTAATATCTTCACATGAAACTA
>CEQD01080745.1_pt1 | contig 13182 bp, 10 predicted proteins | sample 530511 | NCBI WGS metagenome assembly CEQD01 (sample SAMEA2620230, study PRJEB7988) | marine metagenome | biome: marine biome (ENVO:00000447); feature: surface water layer (ENVO:00002042); material: "saline water (ENVO:00002010), including plankton (ENVO:xxxxxxxx)" | depth 5 m | reverse complement strand
CTTCGATTTGGTTATTCAGAACATGGGAGTCCCATCAAGGACAACGAAGATTTTAACTTGGTTACTAATTCAATAGGAATTGGATATAGTATTGGTAATTATTTCATAGATGCAAGTTACACTAATTCCAAAGGGAAGCAAAACTACAACTTATATGCAGTTAACGGAGTTTCTGAAACTGCAGAGCTTGAAAAAGATAGACACAGGATTGTGCTGGGAATTGGACTGAAATTCTAATTAACTTTTCTGAAGCTCCTCTTCATCGACTAATATTCTTCCACAGTGCTCGCAGATTATAATTTTTTTATGAAGCTTGATATCTAGTTGTCTTTGAGGTGGTATTTTGTTGAAGCAGCCACCACAAGCGTCTCTTTTGACTGAAACCACTGCTAAACCATTTTTTACATTACCTCTTATCTTTTCATATGCTAATAGCAATCTATCATCAATGACCTTTTTCGCTTTTTGTGATTTTTTCAATAGTGCATCTTCTTCTTTTTCAGTTTCTTTAACTATCTCGTCTAATTCTCCTGATTTTTTATCCAGCTCATCTTTTCTTACATTTAAATCATCATTTAAACTGTTAAGTTTTTCTGTGTGATGAAGTAAATTTGCTTCCGAGTTTTTGATTTTCTTCTCTGACAGTTCAATTTCTAAAGTTTGGAATTCAATCTCCTTAGTGAGTGACACAAATTCTCTATTATTCTTGATATTCTCAAGTTGTTTTTTATACTTTTTAATTAGCTCATTTGATTCTGCTATTTGATTAGTATTTTTTGTTTTTATTTCATTTTCTGAATCAATTTCTTGAACTACTTTTTCCTTTCTTTTAGAATAGGCTTCTATGGAGTCTTGCAAATCCTCAATTTCTAATGGAAGCTCGCCTCTCACAGTTCGTATTCTGTCAACTTCTGAATCTATTAACTGAAGCTGATATAATGCTTTTAGCTTTTCCTCAACTGATTTTAAACTCGCTGTTTTTGTTTCTTGCTTTTTTGCCATTAATTTAAATATTTTATTGGGTTTGTTTTAACATTAGATAAGTGGACGGCAAATGTACTAAAATTTTGAGAAATTTTTTCTTTTATTAAATCCATAGTAAACTGTTCACTTTCAAAGTGTCCAATATCTACAATACATATCTGATCTTGATAATCAAAGAAATCATGATATTTTAAATCGCTAGTGATAAATACATCACATTTATTTTTAATCGCACTTTCAATTAGAAAACTACCACTTCCTCCACAAAAAGCAATCTTATGAACTTTTTCATTTAATACCTTAGTGTGCCTTATACCCTCTGCTTTAAAAATAATTTTTAAATGTTTAATAAAATCAACTGTTCGGGTTGATTTGGCAAGAAAACCATATCCTCCAGAGCCAGCATAAAGATTTTTATTATTCAGTTTAATAATTTGATGAGCAATTTTTTCATATGGGTGAGATTTTTCCATCGCTTGAAGAACATTTTTCATTTGATTTTCATAAAATATGAAATCTAATTTTTGCTCGCTTACAACTTCAAGCTTATTTTTTTTACCAATCGAAGGTTTTGATCCAGATAGTGGTTTAAAAGTACCTTTACCATTAACATTAAAACTACAAGAATCATAATTGCCCATTTTTCCAGCTCCAGATTCAAAAATGGCATTTCTGAGCTCATCACAATGCTCATCAGGACAGTAAACTTCTAATTTGAAAATATTTGATATTGGTTTTAAAATGTTGTAATCATTAATCTTTAACTTTTCTGCTATTTTATAATTTACACCATAAAAAGTATTGTCAAGGTTGGTATGAATACAATAAATTGAAATATTATTTTTGATTGCTTCTACAATACAATTTTCAGAATTATTCGAGCCTGTTATTGATCTTAAATTTTTAAATATTATCGGATGATGCGTTATTAAAAGATTACAATTTTTACTTATTGCTTCTTTAATTACTTCAAGATTACAATCTAGGGAAACTAAAATATTAGTTAATTCATTATTTATGTTCCCAATATTAAGACCGCTATTGTCATAGTCCTCTTGTAGAGAAATTGGTGCAAAATCCTCCAAATAATCAATTACATCTTTAATCTTCATTTTTCAAAAATAATATAAATATCTTATTGTATATCTTTGCTTGACTAATGTTACTATTAAGATTTTTTTCATTCATTTATGGAATTTTTTCCGAGTTCAAAAACATTCTATTCAACTACAGTATTTTAAAGTCTGAAAACTTCAATAAGACTTTAATTTGTGTCGGCAACTTGTCTGCTGGTGGCACGGGAAAAACTTCGTTTGTGGATCACCTCATTAATATGCTTTCAAAAGACTATAAAATAGGAATTATTTCCAGAGGTTATAAGAGAAAAAGTAAAGGATTTCATTTTGTTGATGATATTGATACTAACAAATATGGTGATGAGGTTTGTATGCTTAAAAGCAAGTATCCATTCTTAATAATTGCAGTTGACGTTAATAGACAGAGAGGAATCAAAAAATTGATTGATAAGAATGTTGAACTAATAATTATGGACGACGGATTTCAAAACAGATGGGTTAAAGCTGACATACAATTTATTTTGACAACATTTAAAAATCCATTTTTTAATGATTATTTGCTACCTTTTGGTAGATTAAGAGAAAAAAAGAAAAACTTTAAAAGATCTGACTATATCATAATTACAAAATGTGGTTTGTCATTAGACAATAAAAAAAGGAAGTACTTTTCAAATCATTTGTGCAATAAACCTACTTATTTCTGTCAAACAAAATATTTAGATTTAACACATATTAGAACTAAAAAAAAATTTAATATCTGCTCCAAAACTGAAATTCTTTTAGTAACAGCTATCGCTGACAACACTGAATTATTTAACGATTTAGCAAAGATTAGTAGAAAAGTTCACACTTACTCTAAACCTGACCATTATAGCTTTACAAAAACTGATGTCGATGAAATCATAAAAACATTTAATAAAATAGATACAACTGATAAAATTATAGTAACTACAGAAAAAGATAGAGTAAAATTGATGAATTTCATTAGATTTATTGGACAGTATCCTTTTTATGTACAAAAGATAGCTCTTGATTTTCACGAAAATGATAATTTTGAAAAAAATATTCTAGAACATGTTAGAGAAACTTCAAAGAATAAAGAACTATCTTGAAAATTTAATAGAAATAAAGCCTAAATATGGTATTATTTTAGGCACTGGTCTCAACAATTTAGTTGATAGTCTTGAAATAATAAAATCTATAAGCTATGAAAATATTCCTGAGTTCCCTAAATCTACTGTTGAAGGACATGAAGGAAACCTAATCTTTGCCAAAATCAACAACATAGATGTAATGATTATGCAAGGTAGATTCCATTTCTATGAGGGCTATTCTATGGAAGAGGTTACTCTACCAATAAGATTAATGAAAATACTTAATATTCGAAAAGTTATTTTAAGTAACGCAGCTGGTGGAATGAACTCTAACTTTGAAATTGGAGATGTTATGATAATAAATGACCATATTAACTTAGCCCCCTCACCTCTTATTGGTAAAAATATTTCAGAACTAGGAACAAGATTTCCTGACATGAGTGAGCCTTACAGTAAAGAAATGATTGAGTCTGCTGAAAGAATATTTAATGAAAGTAAAATTTGTTTTCACAAAGGAACCTATGTTTGTGTTACCGGACCTAATCTTGAAACACCTGCTGAATATAAATTTTTAAAAATAATTGGTGGTGATGCTGTTGGAATGTCTACTGTTCCTGAAGTAATTGTAGCAAGACATATGAACATGCAATGTTTCGCGGTTTCAGTAATTACTGATCTTGGTATTGAAGGAAAAATTGAAAAAGTTACTCATGAGGAGATACAACAAGCTGCTAAAAAAGCTCAACCTAATCTCATAACATTAATTAAAAAAATTATAAATTGAAAAACACAATAACAATTTTAATACTTCTTTTCTCTTTTTTTTGTAATTCTCAAGAAGCTAACTTAATTTATAATTGGAATGATACTTCCTTGGTTGGTTCTTGGGCATATGACAATACTTACAATGAAATTTGGGGCTTTGAAATAAATAATCATGAATTTGCCGTAATCGGTTCAACTGCTGGTACCCATATTTTTGATGTTTCTAATGTTCAAAATATTTACGAAACAGCATTTATCGCTGGAGCGTACACCGGTGGAGGTGTTATTCACAGAGACTATCATGATTTTGATGGCTACTTATATGCAGTGTGCGATGAAGGTAGCTCTAGTACTTTACAAATCATTGATATTAGTAATTTGCCCTACTCATTTAATGTTGTATATGATGATAATGCTTTATTCAACAAAGCACATAATATTTTTATTGATACAAGTACAGCCAAATTATATGCTTGTGCCTCAAATAATGCAATGGATGTTTATTCACTTGCAAATCCAGTTTTACCTGTTTTGATAAACGAGCTTAATGATCCTACAATAGGGCATGTACATGATGCGTATGTAAGAAATGATACTGCATATTTAAATTGTGGAAACGATGGTTTCAGAGTCTTTGATTATTCAAATGTTAACTCTATTTCAAATCAGCCTAATTTGCTAGGATCTTTAACTTCATACCCTGACGCTGGATATAATCACTCAGGTTGGTTAAATCAGTCTGGGGATATCTATGCAATGCAAGATGAAAATCACGGCTACGATATTAAAATTCTTGATTTGTCTGATTTAACTAATATCTCTGTAATTTCAGTATTTAACTCTGGAGTTGATGCAAATTCAATGGCTCATAATGCTATTATTAAAGACAACTTACTTTATGTTGCTTATTATCATGATGGCCTAAGAGTTTACGATATCTCAAATCCAAATGCTCCAATTGAAGTATGTTATTACGATACCTACAGTCCAAATAATCATATTTCTTACAGGGGCGCATGGGGTGTTTATCCATATTTAAGCTCAGGGAACATCCTTGTTTCTGATATGCAGACTGGATTGTATATATTTAAATGCGATGCGACTTCTAATTTAGAAACTGAAAAAATTAATGAAGTAATCTTTCCAAATCCCGTTAAAAATTACTTTTCACTAACGGATGAAAGCGATGGAATATTAACCATTTACGATTTAAATGGAAAAATATTATTTCAAGCTGATATTGATAAAGAGCAAATTTTTAATATTTCGTTAAATGATGGTCTTTATATTTACAAGATTAAAAATCAAAAATCAACTACAAAAACTGGTAAATTTATTGTTAAGAATGATTAAGAATAACTATATATCAGTAATTGGTCTTGAGATTCATATACAGTTAAGTACAAAGAGTAAAGCCTACTCAGCTGACGAAAATATTTATGGAGCTAATCCCAATACAAAGATCTCACCTATTTCACTTGCATATCCAGGTACTTTACCTTCTGTTAATACTAAGCTAATAGAATATGCCTTAAAGCTTGGAATTTCTTTAGAATGTGATATAAATAAAAAAAATATTTTCTCAAGAAAGAACTATTTTTATGCTGATCTTCCTAAGGGCTATCAAATAACTCAGGACAAAAATCCAATTTGCAAAGGTGGTCATTTGTTAATTGATTTGGAGGACGGCTCAAAGAAAAAAATAAATCTGACGCGAATTCATATGGAAGAAGATGCTGGAAAGAGTATCCATGACATTGATCCATATAATTCATTAATTGACCTCAATAGAGCTGGAGTACCTCTTCTTGAAATAGTAACTGAACCAGAAATTCGTTCTAGCTTTGAAGCACAAAGCTTTGTTAATGAGATCAGAAAAATTGTAAAGTACTTAGACATCTGTAACGGCAATATGGAAGAAGGGAGTTTAAGATGCGATGCCAACGTATCAGTGATGAAAGAAAATGACAAAGACTTTGGCACAAAAGTAGAGATTAAAAATATGAACTCTACAAGAAATATTAAAAAAGCCATAGACTTTGAAATAGATAGACAAATAGAACTTATTGAACAAGGTAAATCTATTGTACAAGAGACAAGAAACTTCAATGCACTAACTAATGCAACAAATTCAATGAGAACAAAGGAAAAAGCAGATGACTACAGATACTTTACAGAACCTGACTTACAGCCTTTGATTTTAGATGAAAAATATATTCAATCTATAGCTAATGATTTACCTTTATTACCAAATGAACTAGAGAGAAAGTTTAAAAAAGAATATGATTTAAGTAGTTATGATATCAAGCTATTAATTGAAGACAAAGGAATTTCTGATTATTTTCAAAAAATTTGTAAGATCATAAAAAACTATAAGTTAGTAGCTAATTTTGTTAATGGACCAATAAAATCATTTCTAAATACGAATTCAGTACCAATTGATAAATTGCCTATTGACAGAAAAAAAATTATTGCATTACTATCTTTTGTTGATAATAAAAAAATCTCGATTTCATCTGCTCAACAAATAATTTTCCCTAAGCTTTTAAACTCAGATCTAGAAGTTATTGAAATCATAGAAAAAAATAATCTATTTTTTGAAAATGACTTCATTGACCTTGAAGAAATAATTTCTAAAGTTTTAGAAAAGTATCCGCAAAAAGTAATTGAATATAACGAAGGAAAAATTGGACTTATTGGTCTTTTTATGGGTGAAATTATGAAAATAACAAAAGGTAAAATTGATCCAAAAAAAATTAATACTGAACTAAAAAAGGAACTTGAAAAGCGAAAAAAATAAAATTTACTTTGCATCTGATTTCCATTTAGGAGATAGCGACTCATTTAATGAAAATAATAAGAGAGAACTTAAAATTGTAAAATGGCTTGAAAAAATTAAAAATAATGCTAAAGAATTATATCTCGTCGGTGACACATTCGATTTTTGGTATGAATATAATGACGTAGTACCTAAGGGTAATCATAGATTTTTTTCTAAAATCACTGAGCTAATTGAAAATTCAACTGATGTTTTCTTCATTACAGGAAATCATGATTTATGGATGAACAAATACATAGAAAATGAAATTGGTGCAAAAGTCAGAGATGAAATGCTAATATCAATTAATGATAAAAAAATTTTCATAACTCATGGTGATGAAATACACAACAAAAAATTATCTTACAAGTTCATTAAGTTTTTATTTAAATCTAAATTTTGTCAAGCACTTTTTTCCTCACTTCATCCTACATTTGCTTTTTCAATAGCTAAAACGTGGTCAAGTGCTAGCAGAAAGAAAAATGATTCAAAATTAATAGACAATCAGAAAATACATGATCCCCTAATAAATTTTTGCAAGAGAAAAAATAAAATTTCTAAAATTGATTATTATATATTTGGCCACTTGCATGCTCCAAAAATAAAAATAGAGGATAAATTTACTTATGTTAATCTAGGCGATTGGATTAATCATAATACATATGCAGTTTTTGAAAAAGATAAAATAGTGCTTCAAGAATTTATTTCTTAGAACAAATCCGCGTTCATTACTTTATTCCATGCACAGATGAAATCACATATAAACTTTTCATTGTTGTCATCTTGAGCATAATGCTCAGCATATGATCTAAGTATAGAGTTAGAACCAAAAATGAGATCAAACCTACTTGCAGTCCATTTAATTTGATTATCATGCCTACTTATTAGCTTAAATTTGTTAGCTTCTACTTTTTCCCATTTATAATCCATACTAAGAATATTTACGAAGAAATCGTTTGATAATTTTCCAGGACTATTTGTTAAAACTCCAACACTTGAGTTACCGTGATTAGCTTCTAATACTCTCATTCCACCAATTAAAACTGTCATTTCGGGAGCAGTTAGTCCCAAGAGATGAGCTTTATCTAGTAAATGTTCTTCGCAATTTTCTTTTACCTCTTCCTTAACCCAATTTCTAAAACCATCTGCAATTGGCTCAAGCGAAGAAAATGAGTTTTCATCAGTCATTTGCGAGCTGGCATCTCCTCTTCCTGATTTAAAAGGGACATTTACTTTATGACCACTTACCTCTATGGCTTCTTCAATAGCTGTATTACCTGCTAAAACAATTATATCTGCAATACTCACATCAAATTTTTCTGAAATTTTTTGATATTGAGGTAAAATTAAAGCTAACTCATCTGGCTCATTTGATTGCCAATTGATTTGTGGAAGAAGTCTTATTCTAGCACCATTAGCACCTCCTCTTAAATCTGAATTTCTAAAAGAGCTAGCACTACACCATGCAACCGAAACTCTTTGCGAAATGCTTAAATTCAGGGATTTAATTTCTTGCTTAACTTTTTCTATATCATAATTTTTATTTCCCTCAGGAACAGGATCTTGCCAAATTAAATCTTCCTTAGGTAAATCAGGACCTATATACCTTGTTTTTGGCCCCATATCTCTGTGTGTAAGTTTGAACCATGCTCTTGCGAATGTTCGAGAAAAATAATCTTGATCATTCATAAATTTAAGCGATATATCTCTGTAAATCGGATCCAATTTCATAGCCATGTCAGCGTCAGTCATTATTGGATTATTTCTTTTGTTAGGATTATTCGCATCAACTGGTTTTTTGTTTTCAGCAATTTCTTTAGGTTCCCATTGCCATGCTCCAGCAGGACTTTTTCTTAATTCCCAGTCATGATTGAAAAGCATATCAAAATAACCATTGTCCCACTGAGTTGGATTGGTAGTCCATGCTCCTTCAATTCCACTTGTTACAGCATCTTTTCCATTACCTGAGCCACTTGGATTATGCCACCCAAAGCCTTGTTCATTGATATTTCCACCCTCAGGCCCCGGACCCAGTAAATTTGCATCACCATTTCCATGAGCTTTTCCAACTGTATGACCTCCAGCTGTGAGAGCAACAGTTTCTTCATCGTTCATGGCCATTCTTGCAAAAGTTTCTCTAACATGAAGCGCTGTCTTTAATGGATCAGGCTTACCATTGACACCTTCTGGATTAACATAAATAAGACCCATGTGAGCCGCTGCTAAAGGTTTTTGCATGCTTGATGGTTCATTTAAATCATCATATCTTTGTTCACTGGGAGCTAAAAACTCGTTCTCAGGACCCCAATTAATATCAATCTCTGGATGCCAAATATCTGGCCTTCCGTATGAAAAACCGTACATTTTTAACCCCATACTCTCATAAGCAACATTTCCTGCAAGTATAAATAAGTCAGCCCAACTTATTTTATTTCCATATTTTTTTTTGATAGGCCACAAAAGTCTTCTAGCCTTATCTAAATTAGTGTTGTCCGGCCAAGAGTTTAACGGTGCAAAACGTAAGTTTCCAGTTCCTGCACCACCTCTACCATCAGAAATACGATATGTACCTGCTGCATGCCACGCCATTCGAATCATCAAACCACCATAGTGATTCCAATCCGCAGGCCACCATTCAACTGAGCTAGTCATCATTTCATGCATATCATTTTTTAGCTTCTCAAAATCTAATTTTTTAACTTCCTCTCTATAATCAAAATTACTAGAGTTAGGATTAGATTTGGAGTCATGTTGATGTAAAATATCTAGATTTAATGATTTTGGCCACCATTTATCTATTGATGAGTCCTTAGTTGTGCTCCCACCATGAAAGATAGGGCACTTTCCATTGCCTTGGTTATTCATATTTAAACTTAGTTTAGAATTATTTTTTTCGTAAACGATTTATTTGATGAGCTAGTAGCTCTAACAAAGTATATGCCGTCTTTTTTAATACGAGCTCTTAAATTATTGATTTCCAAATAATCACTTTGTATAACTCCCTCAAATATATTGTAAACCTTCTCACCAAGAATATTTATGATATCAATACTTGTCTCTTGTCCGCCAAAGTTTTCAAGTAAAATAGAGCTAGACTCATCCAGGGGATTTGGGAAAACAGATATTTTTTGAGAAATTGAATTATTATTTTCATTAAATAAAGATGATGCTTCTCCAATTTTGATGTTATCAATATAAATATTATTGTGAGCAGTCGTTCCAGCTGAATAAGCTATTTTGAATTTGATATTATTATTTTTTAAAGCATTTTTAGTTAGAACTGTATCTAACCAATCATTTTCATTTGGAACAAAATTGGTTGCTATGTATCCAGCCCTAGAAGTTGTAACAGGGTCCAATGTACCTAAAGACAACCAGTTTTCACCACAGTTAGTTGAGTAATGGACAGTTATTTCGTTTGTAGGGAAAGTATTTAAAGCAGCTCCAGCCCAACTAAACTTGATTGCTGGAGTTGAGAAATTTGATAAGTTAAATGACTTGGAAACAATTTCCGTATAACCACCAATGACACCAACTTTTACACGTTCGAAGTTGTTTACTACTAAACTTCCATTAGACCATTCAAATCCTGAGTACGAACCATTAACATTAGTCCATATACTTTCCTCTGCTGAATTATCTGCGACAGTCCAATCGTTACCAATTCCTGTTTCGAAAGAATATTCTTCGGGTGAGGAATTTGATGAAACAGAAGGACTAACAGTTATAAAACCTGCTTTAACTATTTCAGTTACACAAGTATTTGTATAATCATATTCATAGATAGTTTCTTGAACCTTACCTCTGTAGAATGTAGTATCTTCTAGTCCCCAATATTTACCTAAACTATCTATATAGTGTGAGGAAATATTAGAGGCAGACATATTATTTAATTCATCTTGAGTTCCTTGTACTATTTTATCAGTTGTGATTGCTTGAATTAAACTTGGATCAGTTGCAGGTATTAAAGAAGGATCACTTGCCCTTACTTTTATTACTTCATCATAAGTTATTTTAAATTTGACATCATAGGTACCTTCGTTAGCATATGTATGAAGTTCATAGTGACCTAACTGTCCGTTATAGCTACCACTTGTTATCGTTCCATCACCAAAGTCCCACTCGACAGAAGAAATACTATTACCAAATATCCTTGAATTTGACCTAAACCAAGTTTCTTCTCCAATACAAACTTGATACGCATCATTATTTTCAAAAATATTTAGTTGCTTGGTACATGTAGGCGGTAGAAAACCGTCACTTGTCCCAGTTTCATCAATATTTACTTCGGACCACATATATTGTCTGAACCCCGGTACTGTACCGTCACCTTCCAAAGTTTCATTAATAACTTCAACTTGGCCTTTACTAAACATGGTAGTAAATTGATCTGGAGTATAGTCCATGTAGTTCATAAACATTTCACCTGCCCAGTTCATTGAGTCAGCTATACACCCTTGATTTTGTAATCCGACATGATATGGAAAATTGTTAAAACTAACCCCATAGTTTGCTTCTCTTGCTGGTGGTGTATCGAAAATATTGTCATCACCGCATGTTCCTGCGCCACAATCCCAAGGGTGACATAAGCCTAACCAATGACCAGCTTCATGAGTAAGTGTACTAGATGATGGGTCATTAAATTCACTGTAAATTAATACAACACCATCCGTTGCCATTGATCCGGAAAAGGGAAATTGAGCAAATCCAAGAAGAGTATTTCCATTAGATTCTGGTAAAAACTTTTTAATAACCCAAATATTGAAGTATTGATATGAATTCCAATAGCTTACTGATTTAACAGCGTTTCTTGGAGAAGGTTCATTAGTTAAAGGAGATTTAACTCTAACAATTCCATTTGTTGATTCTCCATTTGGATCAATTCGAGCTAATCTAAACTCAACATTAGGGACACCTCTAAGTGCTGCAAACACATCGGGAGTTCTTGACTCAAACAGGTTGCTTTGTCCGTTGATATTTCTATTAAGTGCGTCTATTGCTTCCTGAACAACCTCATCAGAAACATTTTCTGGGCCATCATCATGTATAATATGAACAACTACAGGAATTATCTTCTTATTATCAGATGTTGATCTTAAGCTACTGATGTCTAAATTGTTTTGAATTCTTTCAAACTCTTGTTTTAAGCTTTGATTCTTTTCTGAAATAGATTGGTAAAATTCAGGGTTTTGATGCATATCATCTTGAATGTACCCTTTGTAACTTCCACAAACTTTATTTTGCGCAAATGATTGGAAAGGAACCGTCAAAAAAATTGATAAAATAGTAGTTGATAGAAATTTTGTCATGTTCTTGCTCTAATGTTAGATAACAAATATAATGATTCTGATTAAATTTTAAAAAAAATTATGAACTAATGAATATGCCTTGCTGCATGATATGAGGACCTTACAAGAGGGCCACTTTCAACATGCCTAAAGCCTAACTCCAAACCAATTTCCTTTAATCTGGAAAATTTTTCAGGCTTAACAAACTCACTAACTGGCAAATGTCTAAATGTAGGTTGCAAATATTGACCTAGCGTAAGAATTGATACACCTACTTTTCTTAAATCTTTCATGGTTTCAATAATTTCATCTTCGGTTTCTCCTAAACCGAGCATGACACCAGATTTTGTCTTCATCCCCCCCTCATATAATACTTTTAAAGTATGTAAACTTCTATCATATTTGGCTTGAATTCTAACTTTCTTAGTTAAACTCCTGACTGTTTCTAGGTTGTGTGATACAACCTCTGGCGCAACATCGACAATCATTTTTATGTGTTTATCAACTCCTTTAAAATCTGGAATTAGTGTTTCCATTGTTGTCTCAGGTGATATTTTCCTAATTTGATTGATTGTCTCTACCCAAAAACTCGCCCCACCATCATCTAGCTCATCTCTGTCAACTGAAGTTATTACAGCATGTTTAACTCCCATGAGCTTAATAGAATTCGCAACTTTTAGAGGCTCGCTCCAGTCAACAGGTAATGGTTTGCCAGTTTTCACATTACAAAAACCACATGATCGGGTACATATATTTCCAAGTATCATGAAAGTAGCAGTTCCTTCACCCCAACATTCTCCCATATTAGGGCAATTGCCACTTTCACATATTGTATGCAAATTATTTTCCGAAGTAATTGACCTAACCTTCTTATAAGCGTCACCAGTTGGTAATTTGACTTTTAACCATGAAGGTTTTCTTTTTCTATTTTTAATAAAGTCTGATTTGCTTTTTTTTAAGTCAATACTAACCCAAGGTTTTTTTGTCTTTTCTACTCTATCTTTTATTTCAGCGCTGGCACTCATGTTTAATTTTTGTTTTTGATAAGTATTTATTTTATACAGTTATGAGTTGTCTAACTTGTTTATGTTGTTCATGTGTTTTGAATTGTTTTGAGAAACACCGTCGCATTTTTCTTTGTAAACACTGCAAGAGGA
>CEQD01121347.1_pt1 | contig 13342 bp, 14 predicted proteins | sample 530511 | NCBI WGS metagenome assembly CEQD01 (sample SAMEA2620230, study PRJEB7988) | marine metagenome | biome: marine biome (ENVO:00000447); feature: surface water layer (ENVO:00002042); material: "saline water (ENVO:00002010), including plankton (ENVO:xxxxxxxx)" | depth 5 m | reverse complement strand
CCTTTCGCTTACTAAGCGAATGCTCTAACCAACTGAGCTAAAGAAGCCTAACATATTTACAATTTTTTATTTAAATTATTTTTGAATTAATCATTTTTTGTTTTTATAGTATAGTTGATTGCTAAATTAAATAGCCATGTACCTATAACTGTCCACATAGTAACTATTTGCTGTCCACCTGTTGTAATAACCCATCTCAAACCAGTACAATGAGGAGAAGCAACAAGAAATGGAGCCATGACAAAACCCATTATTGTTGGTGGTACACACCATTTTACATAAAGATGAGAAGACAAGTAGTGTACAACTATCCAAGCAACGTATATATAGGATACAGCTAATGCAATATCCAAAATACGACTTAATCCAGAAAGTTTATAAAAATCTTGTAGTTTTGACATTACTGTATTCATAATTTAATTTTTATTTTTTATCCGTTACAAATCAATTTTTATATATTTAAAATGGGACTCCAGAAGTTTTGCGAAAGGGTATAAAAATAACCTACAAGTAAAAATATATGTATAATACTTTATTTGAGAATAACTACACAAACATTATAGAACCTATATACGGAGAAAAAAGAAATAGTTACGAAGATGCATGTTTTACTGCAAATATAGTAGATAATCATACTTATTCAATTAGCATGGAAGATAGATTAGATATGACAGAGTATCAAGTATATAGTATTGATCCCGAAGGTTGTGAAGACGCAGATGATGCGTTCAGTGTATACACCAAGAATGAGGAACTATTTTTAGCTATTCACATTGCGGATCCAACAGAATATATCGGTTTACATAGTGATTTATGGAATAATATAGTAGAACGTACAACTACAAAATATCCTTCTAATCGAAAACCTATTCATATGATTCCAGATGAAATTTTAAAATTATCTAGTTTAAAAGGAAATAATGAAATAAAAAAATCCATTTCTATAATCACACAAATAGATACATGTAATTATTCGCCAATAGGTGATATTAAACTACATTTTACTAAGATATTCGTAAAGTCAAAAAATGCATATTCTTATAAAGATGCTTCCAATGAAATTAATGTATATGCATTTCAAATTGGTTTAAAAATTAGTGAATCATTGCAAGAAATACGTGCAAAACATACCAAGGGTGTAAAATTAAACGAACTTACAACCGCATATACAAAATTTGATAATGGACAAATATATTTGTATCAAGATTCTTATAATGAAAAACGAATGAAACAGATGATTGCTGAATTCGCAATATTTGCAAACTCCTTTGTTGGAGAATATTTAAAGAATACATTAAACGTAGGTATTTTTAGAACATGTGAAGCAAAAGAATGGTTGAATTCAAGCGATGAAAATATTACCGGCGAAGAAATGATACAACAAATTATAACAAATGGTATCTCCGCTGATTATTTATCAAACGTAAAATCACACGATTTAGTAGGTATGCCTGAATATTGCCATTTTACTTCACCTATAAGAAGATTAGCCGATTGTATATGTCATTATTTATTAAAATATATTTTCTTACAAAACAAAAATTCTAATATAGATCATATAATACCGTTTACGTCATATGATCTGGAAACATTATCAACAAAATGCGTGACCGCTACAAAAAAAGATAAAAAGAATCAATATTTAGATATTAAATTTCGTTTGTTACAAGTAATGCAATCAATGATTGAGATTTCTGGACCTATTTTGTTAGAATATTATATAACAGGGTATAGTGGATTATTTCTGAATATAATTATTTGTAAAATAAATGATTTTCATGTTCATATGTCATATACATTACGAGTAAGAAATTATAATAAAGAAATTAATCCGGAAATACATAAACAAGTTGTTTGCAATTATGTAAATTGCTTTACAAAATACGATCAAAATTGTATTCCAGAACTGGACAATTCTATTCTATAACTAGCAAAAATTTTCACGATAATAAATTTCCCAACGTTTAATATCATTACTAGTAATTTCTGGTAAAATAGGATGTGATTCCCAAAAATATCTACAAAATGCCCACTCAAAATGATAATCAGTTGCATAATTATGATTATAAAATTTACTTAAAAACTCCTGAACTTTTTTCGGCATTAAATGATGATTAGTTACAGGTAAAACATATGATAATTGTGTAAGAGGAGACAATGAGAGTTCTGGCTTCTTATTTACAAACTCTGTTTCAAAATGAGGAATAAACTGTAGTAAATCTTTAAATAAAGGTGGATAATGATAATTGTACTTCCATTGCCAGTCATAGCAACCTTTTGAATAATATTTAAAAACCCATTCTAATCCTTCCAAATAATTATTACATAAATCTTTCATAAATTCTTTTGTTGGTTGTGATTTAAACAAAGATTTATAATAACGACTTTCCCAAAAACTTGTTTCAGGACAAATATAAGATTCTTGATGTCTAAATATAATAGGCACATTTTGAAACATGGTTTCTTTTTCTTTTTCAGTTGTTTGTTGAAATTTAAATTTATCATATTTTCGTCTTAATTCATATTCTTGCAATAAAAATTTATCTTCATTATTTGCTACTTCTTTAATAATTTTTCTTACATTTTTCCATATAATATGATTATTATCTTTATTAATTAAAAAGTTATTTGGTATATTTCCTATTTTTTTCGTATAAATATCTAATAAAGTATCTATTCCATGAGTACGAATATTCATACTTGGAAAATGGGGCAAAAAATCGTTACCCAGAAAAAAACACAAAAATACATAATCATACACTCTATACATGTCGTTATCAACACAACTCATCTCAGCCAATATATGCGTACAAAAATGTTTTATATCTAAAAAATAAGGTTCATTTACATCATTACTTTTCACTGATACTGGTAATGAATTACGAATAAATTCAGGCGCTTCTCTAAAATTATAAATATTATTACAGTAGTCCATATGAAAGATAGACAACATAATTAAATCGGAATCTAAGCCATATAATGCAATATTATCTGTTTTCAAGTCATTTGTTCTAAGATAATCAAATAATTTATGCTCACCCTCTCCAGGTTGATCTGATGCCGAAACAATAATTTTCTTAACATTAAATTGTTTTTCTTTTAATGTAAATTCATAATTTATCTTTTCAGATAGTTTTTTCATAAATTCAGTACCAGGTGTTATTGCAGATGTGTTCCATTTATCTTTATTAATTTTAGTTGTTTCGTCAAAAGATAGATTAGATAAAAAAAGCGTCTTATGTCTTCTTGTTCTTTGTTGTTCCATTTTCGCAAGAGGAGCAACTCCGTCAAATGCAATAAAAACACTCTTTGTAGGCCTTATTACAAATATATAATTTTTAATTTTTTCAATCACACTAGAAATAATTTGATCTTCATATAAAGAAAAGTCATCAGTATGTTCTATTGAATGTACAGCATCATATATGATTGAATTACAATCCATAAACAGATGATCAAATTGATATGATGATTCATAAAAATATTTCAAACTACGTATAATATTAGAATAATTTCTAATAATATGCGAAAAGTAACTAGGAATACCCATAATAATAAAACAACAAAATATTTAAATCGTTTATACAATCATTTTCCTTAACTGTTTAGAACTTGTTGTCATCTTTCCTTGCAATTCCGCTACTTTATTTCCCTTCAAACTATCATTAAAAGAAGTAATTAATGTTTGTAATTGTAAATTTATATTTTGTAATTCGCTATGAATATTTTTTACTTCCGATTCTAATGTTTGAAACTTATTATCTAATTCTTGTATTGCTATAATACCAGTATTATATATTTTGGTTTGTGGAACTTTTTTGTTATCATCAACTAATTGTCCAATAATATATAAATTACGCGGGATACTATATGTTGATTCTACTTGTATTCTACAGTGATCAACTATATTTAATATTGTAACATTAAAATTGATTCCGTTTGAAATATCATCTCTACAAACAAGTTGAGAAAAAAGAGAGCCTTCTTTAGACTTTCTTAAATTATCAGTAGAAAAATCTTGTATCTTAATTATATTATTTGCATATGTTGCTGGTTTATTAATATTATTAGCAGAGCCATTAACTATTTTTATAGATTCAGAAAATACACTATTTAAATTATCTTGATCAAAAGTAGATTTAATTTTTTTTATTTTTTGCAGTGAATTATTATATTCGCTCATACTTTATATAATTTTAGAAAATAAACTATCTAAATGTTTTCAAATAAAAGTTATTTTTCAATATACATGTTGATTACGAAATATTATAATTCTATATATAATATAAGTAATAAGAAATGAAAAATAGTATAGATAAAAATAACGCAAATATTCAAGAATTTATACGAGAAAAGAATGTATATATTCAAGAAATTATAGAAAATACAATAGTTTCTATACAACAACATAAAAAAAATAATTTATTTAGTGAAAATGATGTAAATTTATCTGTTTCTATTTTACTTGAATTATATGAAAAAATTAACAATATTAATATTATCAATAAAGAATTAAATATAGATGCTAACGATACATTAAACCTATTACAAAGAATAATTGATAAATTATCATTAGTAATATGTGGATTTGGTACAAAAAATATTAAAGATATGCTATTTGTATGTTTTGGATCAGAATTTAAAAATCTTAAATTTGACGATGAAATTTTAAACGATAAATTAAAATTAATTTTTAAATATGTTCATCCAATTAGTTATAAATTAATTTCATGGAAAAAAAATAAAAATGATATAAATGATACTTCCTACTGTTCGGATAAAATTACAGATGAAATTATCGAATTTGAAAACTTAAATCAAATAGAATGTATAAATGATAATGATATAAATGATATCCCTATCTTAGAAAAAATAAATTATTTAAAATGTGTTATTCAAAATAAGAATTCTAAAAAAACATTGATTATAAACGGTATTATCGATAATATACCTATACATCTTTTAAATAATAAATATATCCATTTCAGAATGAATGAATTAAATAATTCAAAAAATGAATTAGATGGCGATTTTAAAGATATTTGCAAAAATATTATTGATAATTTATCCTTGAAAGATATATTAATTTACAGTAAAGATGATATATGTAAAAAAACCATGCTAGTAATAAAAGATGTACAGTTTATTAAGCAAAACCATATTGATATAGTTGTTAAAAAATTTTTAGAATTTGACATTACATCTCAAAGAAATTTTTTTATAAACTTATTACTTTACGTAGAAGATAACGATATTGAATATACCTGTTATATATTATATGATTTAATTAACTCTAGTTCTACTAATAGTGATAATTCTAGTACTATTTTATATGATACCTTACCATGGAGTATTAAACAAAATTTTAAAAATATTATTAAAACAAATATAAAACAAAACCAAGAGTTAGTTCAAAAATATGAAACAAGCAAAATATCATTAGAGCAACAAATACATATGTTAAAAGTGGACGAATCAACAAAAGAAAAAGCTATGAATAAGTTAAAAGAAATCAAAAACAAGCCAGATGAAATGACTATTAAAACAAAGCAATATCTAGAAGGTCTAATTAAAATACCATTTGAAACATTTTATGAAGAACCAATGATAAAGTATATGACATTTAATAATAAACTATTTCTTCATATTATTGAAAATATACCAAAAAAAATTACAATAAATAATTTTAAAATCAAACAAAAATATACAAATAAAGAAATTATTTTTTATAATCAAAATATTCAAAAAGATACTTTAAATTTTTTTAAAAATGAATTGTTAAATCAATGTAAAAAGATGAAACTAAAAAACATTCAACATATTTGTTCTAATTTTTTTAAATCAAAAAACAATGGAAAAAATAAATCAGAACAAATAGACTATATTCAAAATAAAATAAAAAATTCAAATGAAATTATAAATTTGGTTTCTATATATGATTATCAAAATAATACAAATTATAGACCAATTATAAAAGATACACTAGAAATTGAAAAGAATGCAAAACTAATTTCAGAATCACTTAGCGAAATGGAGATATGTTTAAATAATTCTATACATGGTCACAATCATGCAAAAAATCAAATTATGAAGATTGTTGGTCAATGGATGAACGGAGAAAAAAGCGGTTATTGTTTTGGGTTTGAAGGTTCACCGGGAATTGGAAAAACTAGCCTAGCAAGTAAAGGCCTTGCTAACTGTTTAACAAATAAATCTGGTGAAAATCGTCCATTTTCTTTCATAGCGTTGGGTGGATCTACCAATGGTTCATATTTAGAAGGACATAGTTATACATATATGAATTCAACATGGGGTAGAATTGTGGAAATATTAATGGATTCAAAATGTATGAATCCTATTATTTATATAGATGAATTGGATAAGGTAAGTAAAACAGAACAAGGAAAAGAAATTATAGGTATATTAACACATTTAATAGATTCAACACAAAATAACCGCTTTCAAGATAAATATTTCGCTGGAATCAATATTGATTTATCAAAAGTTTTATTTATTTTTTCATATAATAATCCACAAGATATAGATAAAATTCTATTAGATAGAATACATAGAATAAAGTTTGAAAATTTAAATATTCAAGAAAAAATTACTATTGTTCAAAAATATATTCTTCCAGAAATAAATACAAAGATGGGTTTTGAGAATACAATAAATATAGATGACGACTGTATTGAACATATAATAAATTCTTATACATTAGAACCTGGTGTTCGTAAATTAAAAGAACTACTATTTGATCTGTATGGTGAAATAAATCTAGAAATTTTAAAAAATAAAGATTCCATATCAATTCCAATTTTCCTTACAAAAGAAACAATTGAAAAATACCTTACAAAATATGATAAAATCATTGAAAAAAAAATACATAAAAATAGTGAAGTCGGAATTATTAATGGTTTATGGGCAAATTCTTTAGGTTGTGGTGGAATTATACCAATACAAACATTGTTTTATCCCTCTTCCACTTTTTTACAACTACAATTAACTGGATTACAAGGAGATGTAATGAAAGAAAGTATGAACGTAGCAAAATCATTAGCATGGAGTTTAACAAAAGATAACATTAAGAAAAAGTGGCTACAATATTTTGACAAAACAAAATGTCAAGGTTTACATATTCATTGTCCAGATGGAAGTATATCAAAAGACGGACCTTCTGCAGGAGCCGCAATTACTACAGCAATTTATAGTTTATTAAATGAATACAAAATAAAAAATGATATAGCAATTACAGGAGAGATTACATTAAACGGAAATATAACGGCAATAGGTGGTTTAGACATAAAAATTAGATATGGAATTAAAGCAGGAGTAAAACAATTTTTATATCCAAAAGAAAATAACCGAGATTTTAAGTTACTAACAGAGAAAATAGACATTCCAGAAGACATTAAATTTATTGAGGTTGAAGATATTAAACAGGTATTTAATCATGTATTCGTATAATAATATATAGCAATAATATAAATGACTGTAAAATATAACTTCTATTCATTAATTAATGCATTTATTTCATTATTTGTAATATCATTTTTCTTATTAGACTCAATGTTAAATGCAAATTTAAAAGGTCTTATTTTAGTTTTAGGTATTTGTATGAATATTATTGTAACTGTAATTATTGGTAATTCTTTAAATATCACTCCAAATGAAAGTAACAATTTAATATGTAGTCCTTTTACTATATCTAATGTGATTTCATTTAATAAATTACCATTAAACGCATCTATTTTATCATTTGTTTTCATGTATTTAGTTAGTGTTTCTGCAATTAGTGGTAATATGCTAATTAATATACCTTTTTTTATAATAGTATTTTTTCTATTAATTAGTGATAATTTATGGTTAATATATAACAATTGTTTTTCTGGTTATCAAACTATAGTTTCAACTTTTAGTGGCTTACTATTTGGTATTATATGGTCTTTCATATTAACTAAATCAAATAATAAAGAATTAATATATAATATTGGTATTAATAATTATCAAACTTGTAATATACCAAAAAACAAAACCTATAAATGTAAAACAAAAAAAGAAAACTAATAGGTATTCATAAATATATATTATCGTGTATTATAATATATATACTAAAAATAAAGAAGAATGGATTTAAATTTAGCAACGTTTATTTTTTTATTTTTGAGATTAGCACCATTTATACTTATAACTTTTTTTACTCTATCATCTGTATTTAATAATGATATGAGAGGCTTAGTTTATATATTTGGTGTATTATTATCTATATTTACTAACTATCTAATAGGGAACAATAAAAGTTTAGGTGATTTTATAGGTAACGTTGGTATTGAAGAAGAGGATAAGTCTGGTATATGTGATTTTGCTGTTTTTGGTACAGACAAATCCAGTATAATTCCTATTGGGGAAACAATAATTAGTTTTACATTTTTTTATCTATTTACTACCTTAATGTTAAAGGATCAAAAACACATTAATGAAACAATTGATTTTAGTGGCATGCCCAATATTCCATCTTTAGGTGAATGTTTTGTAACTCCATGGCAAATGCTAAGTTTAGATTTTATTAAATTTATCCCTATGATGTTTTATAATACTCCAAGTACCAGTGAAAACCTACCTACTATAATATTTTTTACAATTTTAATTTTATTTGATGTATTTTGGAATACAAATTTATTTAGATCATTGAAAGAATTAATGCATTTAGATACAAAATATTGTTACACTTTAAAACAAACTGGTTTTGCTTATTTAATAGGATTAATTATAGGTGTTATATGGGCAAACATTATTTATTCTTCAAAAACACCTGAATTACAATACTTTCCAGAATATAAAAACAATGAAATGTGTAAAAAAGCATCACCTACAAAGTATAAATGTACAGTTTATAAGAATGGTGAAATGGTAAAAAATCTTAATTAATTCTCCGCTCTTTTTTAAATTTTGAAGTAAATTCTGTTACACACTTTTCAAATGCTTCCATATATGGTTTACACACATACTGATCATCAAAGTGTTCTTTTAAACAGGATTCTACTAGATATTTGGATTTATTGCATTCTTTTCTAACTTGTATATCATAATTTTTCTCAAGTATTTCAAACTTAGTCGATAACATATATATGTTTTATAATTATGTGTTTAAATAATTATAAAATAAATTATTCAAAATGATGATAATTATTTGATAACCAATGACGTATTTTATTTGAAACTCTTTGAGTATACATATCATTTGATAACATATTGACAGTTTTATGTTTATCTTCAAAAGATATAAAAAAATTATTAATAATTTTATTCAAATTTGCAGTTTTATATTTATCTATTAATTGTTGATAAGAAAAAATAGGTTTGTTTAATCTAGCATTTACATTATTATGAAAATCTAATAACATTAATCTCAAATCATCTTTACTGTTTAATTTTTTAAAATCAACTTTCTGTAAATACTCTTTTGAATGTGAAGAGCATGACGGACATGGTAAATTTAGACAAATATTATAAATATGTTCTAATAATTCGTGTCTTAGAATTGTATAACTATCTGATTTTATTTTTTCTGATAAGCCGTGTAACATATACCATATATTAGGACCCCAAGATTTTATCTTTCCTGTATTATTTACTATTTGAGATGTATTTTGTGTATTTACAACTGGCTTTTGTACTTCTCTAACTGGAGGTTGATTATATGGAACTACAAAAACCATTTCTTTTGATTTTTTATTTTTATTTATAGTTCTAGAATTTGAAAAAATCATTATATTATATAATACAAAAATATAAATATAAATTATACTAAATATAAATGGAAAATACAAAAGATATATTAGTTAAAAACATTAGACAATGGGTTAAATTAGATAATGAAATAAGGGCTCTTAAAAAAGAAGAAAACATTAGAAAAAACGAAAAAAAAGAAATAAGTAACACCTTAATTGATGTCATGAAAAATAATGAGATTGATTGTATAGACATTAAAGATGGACAATTATGTTACACAAAAAAAAACGTAAAAAAACCTATTACCAAAAAGGTATTATTAAATATTTTATCTAAATATTTTGAAGGCGATATTGATAAAGCAGAAGAAGCTAACGAATTTATTTTAAATAATAGAGAAGAAGTAACAAAAGAAAGTATAACACGTAAATTAAACTAAACCGAACAAAGGTATTGTATAGTTTCCGTTGGTATTCTCATATTTTGCTATAATTTCTGGATTTTCCTTTTCAGACAAGATATCTTCTGTTTTATAGACATTTTTATAATTATCTATATAGTAAACTATTCCCATTATTTCTTGCGCACGTACTTCAAGATTCTTATTATTATCAAGTTGATTATTTTCATCACCATTATAAATTAAACCATGAGGACGTCCTTTTTCATGTGTACCGCAAAACTCACAATTATCCTTTCTTCTTCTTGTACATTGTTCACCGTTGGCTCGCTTTGCACCACAACGGTTTGATGTTGGTATAGCATTCTTAATCCTTTTTCTTTTTATAAAATCTTCTTTTGTCAAACATAATCTATCATAATCAAATACAAATTCTAACAAATTTTTTTGCATACTTGCATCTTCAAATGGCATTTCTTTTACCTTTTCAGCAATATTTTGTTTAAATGAAACAATATAAGTTTCTATTTTTGAATTTACACGTTTTTCCATATTATCAACTATATTTATATTTATTGATAATATGTTTATTCAATTTTATTATAGTAACTTAAATAATTACTTAAACAGAGTCACTTATGTATTTTATTTTTTTGTCAGGATCTACATCATTGTATTGTACTTTTCTCATTAAATATGCAGATAAAAACACATTTTTCTCTGTTTCTGTAATAGTTTTAACATCGTTTAATTTTAAACCCATAAATAAAGCATTTGTTAAAAACACCGTTACAGTTTTATTGTCTAAATAATGAGTAAATATAACATAGCCACTTAAACCTAAATTTATTACAAATCCTACTATACCTAATCGTCCTATTGTTTGATAGCGCTTATCCCATAATAGTATATTATTTAATTTATTTTCATGTAAATTAACTAAAGCATTACCAACTGATTCATTATCTCTAGGTAGTTCAGGATTTACATGTAAATAATTTATCAATTTATTTTCTCTTTTTAATTCAACGTAATATAACAGAACATATATAGCAAACAATAATAAATTCATAGAAAAAGCAGAATTAGCAACCGGATTTGTAGTAACAACATTCTCAAACAAAGTACAAATATCATTATCACATTTTTGCGGAACAAAAACAATTAAAAAAGAACCCATCAACACTCTATAAAATTCCATAATAAAGCCTGTATACATTGCTATCTTTTGCGAGTTATCTTGTTCACTAATAGTCTTCGTTAATAATACAACAGAGTTTTCTTTTTCTTCGTCCATATAACTTATAATAATATATTACATTGAACATTTAAACTTATTTTTAAATATATCACAAATTAAATTATTCAAGTATATAATTTAATTTTATATTCTTCTATTAAAACATTTTATAAATTTTTGTATATAACTCTTTACCTTTGACACAGGCTTCTGTTAAATTATTTCTTACCAATGATTTATCACTATTATTATGATAAGCCAATCTAATTACACTTTCTTCGTCATGAGGATGAAATTTTTTGAAACCACAAAATGACAACTTTTTATCTTTTCCATAGTAAGTATCATATAATATAAATTCTAACATCTTACCAAGTGTATAATCCTCATGTTCTAATATAATATCATAACAATTTTTCATCGTCACTTCTCCTGGTCTTATTGGTATTAAATCAGCTTCAATATTAGTAATCATTGTTTCTAGTTTTTCTATCAAAATTTTACATCCTTTCTTAACAATTTCCTTATTTTCATATACACCTACACTTTGAATACAAAAATCAAAACTGTCATCAAGATAATATCTTTGAGCATCTAATAAATAAAAGTTTTTCTTTTGCATTTCAATTGATTTCTTTGGTACTTGTTCTGATTCTAACTTTTTTTCATGTTCACTCCATATATCATGAACTTTTGAATTATCTATTGTATTGCCATAAGAACACGTAGATACTACATTAAACATGCTATTTTCTCTTGCACAATGAACAGAAAATTCTGCAGTTAATTTTATTTGCTCACCAGATACTGTTGGTCCATTACCTGGACGCAATCTAACTAAATCTATGTACATATTAGTCTTGCTAGACGGAGGAAATATTTTTCTTTTTTCATTTTCTGTTAAATAATTACCATTTTTTTTATTTTTTATCTTAATATGTTCTGTAGTAACAATAAGAATATTTTCTGATTCATTTTTTACATCTATTTCTAATAAATAGTTATTTGGCAACAAATCCAACTCTTTTATATGAATTGGTAAACTACTAATGCGTTGTTTTATAATTTCGTTATGAAGACGTGTTGTATTTATTTCAATATTACATTGATTGTCTTTATAAGTCTCAGTATATATAACTGTAGTTGGTATATCGTTTAAAATTGTCCGTCTTAACGCATTTGCTAAACTTACATTTATTCCACTTAATGTAAATTTAGACATCTCATCGTCTACACTTATATTAGTAATTTTTGGATCCATTATAATTTATATATTTATTATTTTATGTACTTTATTAATCAATTTTATATATCATATTTTTCTATTATAAACTTGTTAATAAACCGTGTTCTTTCTATAGGAGTTAATAGTCCCCATATTAATCTAATTTTTCTCTCTGTATTTATTGTCTTTTCCTTAAAGAATATTATTTCATGATAACATACTTCCAAGTTATTTTTATTCTTCATTCTATTAAATCTTGAAAATATATACTTATTAGAGTCAAATAAAAACAGATGTAAGTCATTTAATAAGATAATGCTTTGATATTCAGTAAAATATATATTTTCTAAAATATTGTAATCTCTAACAAACGATCTTATATCTATTAAATGTTTTTTATCTTTTAAATTATAAGTAAAAGGCATTATATGATTATTTATTAACTCATCTGGTAATTTATTCATGATATATATATTATGAATAAATATATGTAAATTATTATTTGAATAGCATTAGTAAAAGCAATATAAAGAATAATACAAAAGGTAGTAACACTAATATCCATGAAAATAGAGTACCGCCGCCTCTACATATAATATTAAGAAGCCAAGTCCAAAAAATAATATAAATTATTTTAAATATCAAAATATAAATGCTATTCTCTGTATAGCAACCTAATTCGCCTAAACAAAATATTTCATCATTTCCTAAGTTTTGTATAATCATAAAAAAAAATGCAAAACTA
>CEQD01043752.1_pt1 | contig 13347 bp, 14 predicted proteins | sample 530511 | NCBI WGS metagenome assembly CEQD01 (sample SAMEA2620230, study PRJEB7988) | marine metagenome | biome: marine biome (ENVO:00000447); feature: surface water layer (ENVO:00002042); material: "saline water (ENVO:00002010), including plankton (ENVO:xxxxxxxx)" | depth 5 m | reverse complement strand
CTTACTTCAATAAAGTCTGGAATTAATTTACCTCTTAATTTTAAAGGTATTGAACTAATTGTTTTTACATTTTGCGTTACGTCTTCCCCAGTAAATCCATCCCCTCTAGTAAGAGCTTTATCTAGATAGCCGTCAACGTATTGTAAATTAATAGCTAATCCATCAAGCTTAGGTTCTACAGTGAAAGATTCGCTTTCCAAAGATAAATCAAAAATCTTTTTTTGTTTTTCAAAGTAATTGTACAATTCATCTTCGGTAAAAACATTACTTAGAGAAAGCATGGGAATTTTATGTTTTTCATTTCCAAATTCCTTTAAAGGTTGAAAGCCAACTCTTTGAGAAGGTGAGTCTTTTGATATTAAGTTTGGATATTTATTTTCATAATTAAGTAATTCTCTAAAAAGCATATCATACTCATGATCAGAAATTTTTGGGTTATCTTCAACATAATATAGATATGAGTAATCGTTTAGCCTTTCTTTTAGATGTAAATATTTATTTTTTTCTTTATCAGGAATTTTCATTGATACTTATTATATCATTTTTAATGGATTCTTCATCTTCCTTAGAAAGTAATATCATATTTTCATTTAAAACATTTCCATTATATTTTTTCGAAATAGTACGAGCGTCATTAATCATTATTTCAAAAGCGTAACTAGGACAAATATTAATTGGCAATTTTAAAATAAAGCATAGGCCGTTTATATCTTTCTTAATAGTACGCTTTTTTTCAAGGTAACCAGGCTCATTCATGTCTGTAACAAGATACATTCTGCCTTTTTTAGAATCACTAGGATCAATTTTTTCGTACACACCCATACTATTTAAAAAATAACTATTTTTTTGAAAAAATTTTTCTAATTCGTTAATCGTATATTTTTCATTTGCTTTTGAAAATATATAAATTATATCTTTCTCATCTTGATTAAAATTAATTTTAAATTGTGGCGGTCGTAATGCTTTTTTTTTGTCGTTAGATATTAATTTCCTACTCTTTTTATGAGTATTAAAACTGATAGATGCATTTTTTTGATTATTTTTTTTTCTCTTTGAAAAAATTTTATTCTTTATGCTTTTGACTTTACTATAGTCTTTATTAGAAATTCTGTAATCATAAGTGTTATAAGTATAAATTATTACAAAAAAAACTATTACTAAAGAAATAATAGATAGCACATATGTATATTCTAATTCCATTAAGAAGCTAAATTTACATCGACAATTTTAGATACGCCTTTTTCACCCATTGTAACTCCAATTAAATTGTCCACATATTCCATTGTTGGTTTTTTGTGAGTAATTACAATAAACTGAGTGTTATTGCTCATTTCTTTAAGTACTTGGCAAAATCTATCAATGTTGGCGTCATCTAATGGAGCATCAATTTCGTCAAGCATACAAAATGGAGCAGGATTTAGTGAGAATAATGCAAAAACTAATGAAATTGAGGTTAAAGCTTTTTCTCCGCCTGAGAGTAAATTTATAGAAGATAGTTTTTTTCCAGGTGGACACGCATATACTTCAACACCTGCAGTCAAAATATCATTTCCTAAAATTTTTAAATGTGCTTTACCACCATTAAATAATTTTGGAAATATTCTAGATAACTCTAAATTAATTTTGTCAAAGGTATTTTGAAAACGAGCTTTAGTTTCTTGATCAATTTTTTTAATAGCACTCTCTAGTGTGTTTATAGAGGAGAGTAAATCGTTCTTTTGTTCTGTTAAATAGATACTTCTAGATTCATATTCCTTATATTCATCAATAGCTGCCATATTTATAGGACCCATTCTTTCTATCCTTCTTTTTAACGAATCCTCATTTTTTTTCCAATCAGAAAGGCTATATTCTTTATCTTCTTCAAGAATATTATCGAATTTTACTCCTAATTCCTCAAGTTGCTCATTAAAGATTGTGGTTTGCCCAAATATAACCTCTATAGAGTTTTTTCCATCATTTAATTTTGCTTGCTTTGCTTCTAATTCAGAATTAAGTTTAAATTTTTCATCGTTAAGTCTCTCTATTGCCTCGGTCAGAGATGATATATCTGTATTAATATCCTCAAGATGACTTTCTTCATCTTTTACTAGTTTTAATTTTTGCTGTAAGTCTATTCTAATTCTTTCGACCCTATCACCTGACTTATCATCGCTCGAAATTAATAAAGATAACTCTTCCTCAAGACTTAAGAGATTTTTTTTATAATCACTAAGCTGTGATTCAGTGGTGATATTTTTTACTTTAAGGGTCTCAATATTTAAAGTATGTTCATAAAATTTCTTATTTGCTTCTTTTAATTGATAATTTTTTTTATCACCAAGATTCTCTAAATCGTTAATATTTTTTTTTATATTTTCAATATCTATTTGGGAGTTATCAATAAATTCTGTATATTCATTTAATTTTGAGGAAAGGTCTTCTAAAGAATAATTAAGATTATTAATTTCATCCTGCTCATCTTTAATCTTTTCCTCATAGTCTGTTTTTATCTCTTGATTTTTTTTTATATTCTCTAATTCTTTTTTTTGTATAGATTTACTTAATTTACTAATATTATTTATGTACTGTAATAACCTATTAATAGTAATTTTAAAAGATTTGAAGACTTCATTATTATGAATTTCTTTTAGTTTTTCTGAATCCTTTGTGAACATTTCAATTTCATTATCTAACTGATTAAGTTCATTTTCTTTAATTGATAATTCAAGTTTTTTAATATTTTTGTCAATATCGTTAATATTTTCAGAAATCTTTGATATTTGATTTTCTTTATCATCGATTTTAGAGTTTATACTCTCTCTTAAATTTAGATACTTATTATTTTCATTTATCAAATGATTAAGATCTTCAGTTCTTTCATTCTTCAATTTGCTAGTTTCATCAATATTTTTTTCTAATAATTTGATTTGATCTGTAATCACACTGACGTCTTTCTCATACTCTTTAAGTTTTTTATTATTTATTTCCAAGCTGTTATTAGAGGTTTCAATTCTATTTTTCAAAGAACTGACTGATTCTTTTTTGTTTTTAGTTTGTTCCTCTTTTTCTTTCTCACTTTTTTGCTCATATTCCAAGGATTTTTCAATTTTTCCAGCTTCTGTCATGAGTTCATAATATTTTTTTTGTATTTCATTATAATTTTGATTTTTACTATCGTATTCATTGGTTATACTTTCGATTTCATTACTTTTTTTTAACATTTCTGAATTGAGCTTTTCTATTTGAGTTTCAATTTTTGAATTCTCGATTTTTATACGCTCTGCCTTATCTAGGTGATTTTTGATTGATATAGCAACAACTTCTGCACGTATTTTTTCATACTCTTCATTAAGTTTTTTAAATTTGTCTGCATCTTCAGATTGTTTTTTAAGTTCGAATAACCTTTTATTTATTTCTTTTAATATATCTTCTACTCGATCTAAGTTTGATTTAGAATCAAGTAATTTTGATTCGGTTTCTTTTTTTCTTTCTCTATATTTAGATATTCCAGCTACCTCTTCAATAAAAACTCTAAATTCTTCGGGTTTGGATTCTATTAATTTGGATGCTGTACCTTGGTTTATAATTGCATAGCTTTTTGGGCCTAGGCCGGTTCCTAGGAAAATATCTATAATATCTCTTCTTCTGCAGTGAGAATTGTTTAGAAAATATTTTGAATTTCCATCTCTTGATGCCTCTCTTTTAATCGAAATTTCATCATATTTTGCAAATTCACCACCAATTTTATTTTCTGTATTAGAAAAAATTAGTTCTACAAAAGCATAATCATTTGGTTTTCTTGTATCTGTACCATTAAATATTACATCTTCTAGTGATCCACCCCTTATATGCTTTGATGTGTCTCCCATCACCCATTTAACTGCATCTATGATATTTGATTTTCCACATCCATTAGGTCCAACCACACCTGTTCTATCATTTGAAATATTAATTGTTGTTGTATCAACAAATGATTTAAAACCGGACATTTTTATTTGGCTAAGTTTCAAAGTGCGTACCTATTTATGAATTATTATCATCTTTATATACTATAGATTAATTTTATTATATATTAATTATCATTATGAGTAACAGTATATTAGATACTTTTGAAAACCCTAACGTAGGTAGAGAATACGAAGTCAATTTTGATATTCCCGAGTTCACATGCTTATGCCCCTTAACGGGACAACCAGATTTTGCTCATTTCTATATAACCTATATACCTGATAAGTTATGTATTGAACTTAAGTCTTTGAAATTATACTTTTTTTCATTCAGAGACAAATCTGGTTTTCATGAAGCTATTACAAACCAAGTATTAAACGATTTAATATCTAAAATTGATCCTATTTATATGCAAATTACTGGTGAATTTTTTGTTAGAGGTGGTATTTCAACAACTGTTGTAGTTGAGCACAATAAATAACTAATTCTTTAAATCAAAAAATATAGGGGCTCCTTCAATTTTGAGTTTTTCTCTAAAGACCCTTTCTAAATACTTTTTATAATTTTTACTTACTTTATTTAAATAATTTCCATGAGCTATTATTCTAATAGGACTTTTTCCTCCTTGGTGAATATACTTAATCTTAATTTTTTTACCTTTTAATGCTGGTGGCTGATGGTTAGAGATAGCAAATTCAAGTACTTTGTTGAGCGCAGAAGTAGTGAATTCTTTATTACTTTTTTTGTGAATCTTATAAAGTAAAGTAATCAAGTTTTTTATATTTTTTTTCTTTTGAGCAGATATTAAACAAAAAGGTATATAGCTTAAAAAATTTAACCTTAGTAGAATATTATTTTTTAAATTCTTTATATCTTGATTCTTTAATAAATCGCACTTATTTACTGCAATGATACAAGGGCGACCAATCTCAGAAATCTTATTCAAGATAACTAAATCTTGGTCAGTAATGCCTTTCTCAGCGTCAATAATCATAATAACAGCGTTACAAAATTGTAGATTTTTCAGTACTTTTAAATAAGTTATTTTTTCATCTGCTGCTTTTGTTTTAGCTTTTCTTTTTATTCCTGGTGAATCAATTACGTTGAAATTAATTCCGTATTTTTTAACAGGAATTTTAATGCAGTCTTTTGTAGTACCGGGCTCGTTTTTTATCATTTGTCTATTTTGACCCAGTAGTGCATTAGTTAAGGTTGACTTTCCTACATTAGGCTTACCAATAATTAGTATGTCTAGATCTTTGGTAAGATCTTTGATATCAATAGCATAATTTTTTATTTCTTTTTTTACTTCGTTTATATTTGTTTTAGCTTTTGCGGATATAGAAATTTTTTTTGAAATCCCTAATTCTGCAAAGTCAGGTATGTTCTCTAAACTTTTTGATTTATCGACTTTATTAATGATTAATACTATATTTGAATTAAGTTTTCTAATTTCTTTTAAGATTACTTTGTCGAGGGGTACGAGACCATCGGATGCATCTACTACGAAAAGAACTAAATCAGATGATTTTATAATACTAAAAACATCATTTTTTACTTTATTATTAAAATTATCCTCATGAAATAGACCAGCTGTATCAAACAAGGTTGTAGTCATGCTTCCACTAAAGCATGCACCCTCTTGATAGTCCAAAGTATAACCATCCGTTCTAGAAACAATTGCATTATCGGTTCCCGTTAATACATTAAATAACGAGGACTTGCCTACATTTGTTCTCCCAGTAATTGTTATGAGCCCTGATGACATAAGTTCAATTTTTGTCTTGTATATATGAGAACATTTTTAAATTTAATGAGCTATCTAGTATAAATAAATTATTATCACTTTTCTTCATTCTTATCGGTTTTTCACTTAATTTAATTCTTCCTTTAAGTTCACCGCTACTAAGATTAAAAATATGAACATAATTTTGTAGATCACGGACATATATTTCATCATTTAAAATCAATGGCTTCGAATTTAATCTATTAAAAAGAATGTCCTGTGTCCATAAAGTTGTTCCATCATATAAGTTTAATGAAATTAAGTGACCCTGATCATTAACATAGATTATTTGATCATCAATTATTTCAAGGCTGTAAACTGAAGAATCTTTTATTCTCCATATAACTCTTCCATCGTTTGAATCAATTGCAGCGACAACACCATTATAGGATGTTAAATAAATAATACCATTTAGATATTTAAGTTCAGAATCTATGTCAGAAAGCCTGTCAATATCTGTTTGCCCAATAATATTAACAATTTGGCGTGACCATATTACATTACCATCAAATGGATTTAACGCCATTAATCTTCCATTGTCTAAGCCCATATATAATTTATCATCAAAAACAACTGGATCACCAATACCTCTTATTGATAAAGAAGAAAATGGAATCGAAGACTGCCACAGTATTTCACCAGTTATAAAGTCTATTGAGAATAATTTACCATCAACAGTTCGTGCGAAAAACATATCATTATAAATTTGAGAAAGCGATAATATTTCGCCATTAATAATTCTTTGCCATAATAATTTACCATTAAAATCATAAGATGAGATGGTATCCTGTTGAGTGGAAAATATAATTGAAGAAGCGGTAGGTAAAATATCTGAAAGAATATCTAATTCGATTTGAATTTTTTTTGTAACTTCACCATTATCTTTTTTAACTATGAATACTTCATTTTCGTTATTGAATAAGAATATTTTATCATATAAAACTGGTAACTTAACCTTATTTAAACTTGGATCAATTTCACCTGAATAACTTTTTGACCACAGTAATTTTAGAGAGGTGTTATTTTTAATATCGGGTAAATCAGGAATAGATGAGTCTTTTTCAAACCATTCTTCAACAAAGTCAGGAATAAAGTGTTCTGGTTTGGCACCACATCCTTGTAAAAAAATAAAATTTATTATTAAAACAACATGGCATAAGATTTTGATATGCATTTTTATTTTATAGAATTAATTTTCATTAAAAGAGTGTCTTTATTTATAACGTTAGTTTCTAAAGCTTTTTCGTAGTACTCAAGTGCTTTTACATTGTTATTTTTAAATTTTGAAATATCTCCCTTAATTTCATATATCATAGATATAAAAGAACTTGACTCATCAACAGTATTAATTACTTCAAGCGCTTGTTCATAATTATCTTGCGAGATATACACCCTGCTTAATCTTATTTTTGCGAGCTCTTTATAGTTCTTACTAAAATCGTTATCAATGATAAAACTTAAATGGCTTTGAGCTTTCTGATAATCATTTTTACCATGATAATGTTTTGCTAAATAAAGCCTTGTGAAAATTGAATACACTGTATCGTTATATTCTTCAATGATTTTTTCCGAAATATTATAAATTTCTTCATCGTCACTTGTTTTAGAGAGTATCTCGTATAAGTCTCCAGCTTTTGCTGATTTTTCTTCAATCGTAAAGTTATAATACTTATATGAACCAACTATAATCACACCTAAAACTAGACCTGATACTATGTATAAATAATTTTCAAAAATTAATTTTTGCAAATCAAGATTTTTCATTAAACACATCCTTTAATTTATTAGATAGCGCATCAATCGTAACTTTTTCTTGCTTCCTAGTATTCATATTTTTAAAGGAAACTGAACGTGATTCAAACTCGTCACTACCAATTATGACGCAAAAATTTGTATCAAGTTTTTCAGCTTTCTTTAACTGAGATTTTAAATTACTTGAACCCCCAAGTGAATTATTTATAACAAATATACCGTCGAAATCATATAGTACTTTCAATATTTCTAATGAAAATGATTCATATTCTGGGTCTAAGGAAATAAGATAGATTGATTTTTTATTTTTATTAAATATTGAAGTATTGATTTCATTTATAAGTCTTTCTATTCCAATTGCAAACCCTATCGCTGGAACTTCTTTATTGGAAATTATTGACATGAGTCCGTCATATCGCCCACCTGCACAAATAGTGTTTTGTGTATGATCGTCTCTACTTTTTATCTCAAAGACTATATCATTATAATAGTCCAAACCTCTTACAAGATGTGAGTTAATTTTATATTTAACACCTAAAGTATCTAAGGTTTCTAAAAAAATTTTAAATTGATCATTAGTTTTGCTAGATAAATAATTTTCAATAATTGGTATATCATCGATAATATTTTTTATTTTTGGATCTTTTGAATCTAAAACTCTCAAAGGGTTACTCATCATCTTTTTTTGAGTGTTTTCGTCAAAGCTTTCTAGGTGTTTTTTAAAAAAATCTTTAAGCTTTATTGAATACTCTTCTCTTTCTCTATATGTTCCAATATTATTAACTTCAAATGTTGGAACTTGTAAATCTAAATTTTTCCAAATCTTATTAATTAACAAAAATAGTTCTGCTTCATAAAACATAGACTTTGAACCAAATAATTCAACACCAAACTGATGGAATTGTCTATATCTTCCTTTCTGAGGTCTTTCATGTCTAAAAAAAGGGCCTAGGTACCAAAACTTATTAATTTGATCATTTAAATCATTATTTGCAACGAATCTTGCAGTAGCGCATGTACCCTCAGGTCTTAAAGCAATAACATCATCCTTTGAGGTATTGAATGTAAACATTTCCTTCTCAACGATATCTGAATCAGAGCCAATGGTTTTTTTGAAAAGGTTTAGGTTTTCAAGGATAGGTGTTCTTACTTCGTTGTAACCAAGTTTTTCAGCACTGTTTATTAGTATAGCTTCCAAGGATCTTAACTGATCAGTTTTGGGAGAAAAGTTGTCATGCATTCCCTTGATTGGCGGAAATTTATTCATCTAATTAGATTATAGGGTGTTATCTTGTTCTTGAACATATTTCATTTTCTTGAAAAAAATAATCAATCTCAATTTTTGCATTATCAATGCTATCAGATCCATGAACAGCATTTTCATCGATACTAGTTGCATATAATTTTCTAATTGTATTATCAGAGGCATCTTCTGGGTTTGTAGCACCCATTATTTCTCTATTTTTTTTTACGGCATCGTCTCCTTCTAATACCTGTACTAAAATAGGCCCCGAAGTCATAAATGAAACTAAGTTTTTGAAGAAAGGTTTCTCTTTATGAATTGAGTAAAACCCTCCTGCTTCTTCTTCAGATAGATGCATCATTTTAGCTGCAATTATTTTAAGATTATTTTTTTCAAAAAAAGTATAAATTTCACCAATTACATTTTTTGAAACAGCATCTGGTTTTATTATCGAAAGCGTTCTTTCCATTTTTCTCCTCCTATAATTATTCTTTTTCTTCAATCCAAGCCATTTGAATTGCTTCAAGTATTTTTTCATTGGATGAATCTGGCTTATCATTAAAATCATCCAACTCACAGATCCATTGATGGAGATCCGTAAATCTAATGTACTGAGGGTCTATTTCAGGGAATTTATCGCATAATTGAATTGCGATCTCTAAGCTGTCATTCCATTTTAACATAATTATTTAATGATTTTCTGACACCATATTAATAGTATATTTGGGAATTTCAATAACTAAATCATCCTCTCCAATTTTAGCTTGACAACTGAGTCTTGAATCTGGCTCAAGTCCCCATGCTTTATCTAGCATATCATCTTCATTTTCACTAGATTCATCAATTGTTTCTATGCCTTGTCTTATGTAAACATGACATGTTGTACACGCGCATGATTTTTCGCAGGCATGCTCTATTTTTATTCCATTTTTTAAAGCTACATCGCAAATAGTTTGGCCCTCTATAGCATCAACTTCCATTCCGTTTGGACATAACTCTTCATTTGGCATAAATGTAATTTTAGGCATTGTCTATATCCTCAATTTTTTTTCCTTTTATAATTTCATCTAAACTACTATTCATTCTTTTTTCAATAAATTCTTCTGATTTTTTCTCTAAATTCATTATAGCTTTTTTTACTTCGCCTACATCTTTTTTCTTCATATTATTTTTAAGATTATCAATAGCTTGATTGATATTTGATTCCATATCATCGGATAATAATTTTTTATCAATTTCCATTGCTGATTTAATTGCGATTAGGATTCGTTCAGCTTCAACTAGTGACTCCTGTAAAGCCCTATAGTTTTTATCACTTTCTGAGTTTTCATGTGACGTTATTATCATCTCTTCAACTTCTTTACTAGATAAACCATAAGAAGGAAGTACTTCTATAGATGACTTAACTCCTTTTGTTTTTTCTATGGCACTGACACTTAATAAGCCATCAGCATCAATTTGAAAGTTTACCTCTATTCTAGCTGTACCTGAAAGCATAGGAGGTAAATCTACTAAATTAAACTTACCTAAAGATCTGCATTCATCTACGGCATCTCTTTCTCCTTGCAAAACATGTATGCTCATTGCAGATTGCCCATCTAAAAAGTTTGTGAACTCTTTACTATACGAACACGGGATAGATGAATTTCTTGGAATAATGATGTCCATTAATCCTCCATAAGTTTCAACTCCTAAAGATAAAGGAATTACATCTAATAAAAGAAAGTCCGTATTCTTTTGAAAAAAAGATGAAGCCTGTAATCCAGCACCTATAACAACTGCCTCGTCGGGGTTTAAATTTGTCAAAACCTTCTTATTAAAAAATTTACTTATCTCATCTCGCACAAATGGAATACGCGTTGAACCACCAACCATAATGATTTCATCAATCTCAGAACTATGAAGTTCTGCATCTTCAAGAGCTTGCTTAATGGTCGTTAGAGTTTTATCAATATAAGACTTTATTAATTTATTAAACTCGTCACGATTTATTTTCAATAGTGGAAAATGAGGAAATTGTTTAAATTTATACTCTATACTTTCATTTTTGGATAACAACTCTTTAACTTTAGATATCTCATATAAATATTCTTTATTATTGCTGTCAATTTCGTAATCAATCTTAGTTGAAACATATTTTGACAACTCGTAATCAAAATCATCCCCACCAAGATTTGTATCTCCTCCAGTTGATAAAACTTTAAATATGCCTTTTGTTATTTTTAATATTGAAATATCAAATGTTCCGCCACCAAGATCATAGACTGCAATATTGTGATTATCTTCTTTATTTAATCCATATGCTATTGCAGCGGCAGTTGGTTCATTTATCAACCTTAAAACATTAAAATTTGCTAATTTTGCAGCATCTTTCGTTGCCTGTCTTTGCGCATCATCAAAATAAGCTGGTACAGTGATAACGCAATCATTAACTTCTTCCCCTAAATTATCTTCCGCTATTTTTTTTAATTTCTTTAATATTTCAGACGATATTTCTATTGGAGTAATGCTGTCACCGTTTATATTGAACCTAATAATTTGATCATCTCCTCCAATATCAGAATCACAAGAAAATTGAATATTCTTAATATCACTTTTACCTTTACCAATAATCCTTTTTATGGACTTGAAACTATAGCAGTCTTCACTTTTTTCTTGCTTCCCAACAGTAATTTTATCTTTGTAATAATTTACAATAGAAGGTATTTTTGATTCATTATCAATATCTTTTAAAATATCTACAGAGCCGTTGCGAAATACAGAAATTAGAGAGTTGGTGGTTCCCAAATCTATGCCCACTACGAACTTTTTATTATGTGGATCTGGTTGTTTTCCAGGCTCGGAAATTTGCAGTAAAGCCATAATATTTCCTAAAACTTTATAGAAGAATAAAACTTAATTTTTTTTAATATATCAAAAGACTTATCGAGACTTCCATTTATAAAAGATTTTTTAAAATCACTAATTAATGAATCTTTATTTTTTGAAATATTGTCTTTAATTTGTTTGCACCTTTCGGCTTTGTTGTTGTTCATAGCATCCTCAAACTCCTCTCTTATTTCCATTTGTTGAATTAAAAATTCTTTATCTTCTATCTGAAAGTTTTTTTCGTCAAATTTAAATCCTTTTATAGATAATAAATATTCAAACCTTTTCTCTGTGGCCTTAAGAGTTGAATATGCATCATTTATTAGTGATGTGTAATATAAAGAAATTCTTTTTTCTGAATCTGAGGAATTTATAAACTTATCAGGATGAAACTTTGCTTGCAATTGAAAATATTTTAGCTCTAATTCTTCTAAATCTGGATCGAGGTCTTGTTTTAATGAAAACAGTTCAAAATAGTTAATATCCTTAATGTTTTCGATTATTGTTTCCATATTTTTGAGTGAAGTTAAACGCTGAAACTTTCACCGCAACCACATCTTGCTTTTTCATTTGGATTTATGAATTTGAATCCTTCGTTAAGACCCTCTTTGACATAATCAAGTTCAGTACCCTCAAGATAAACTAAAAATTTAGGATCAATAATAACCTTTACGCCTTTTTCCTCAAAAACCTTATCTGTAGATTGGACTTCATCAGCAAATTCAATAACGTATGCCATCCCAGAACATCCAGTTGTCTTAACACCAAGCCTCAAACCTACACCCTTACCTCTTTTTTCAATGTAGCTTTTTACTCTGTGCGCAGCTGTATCAGACAATGAGATCATAACTAGGCAACATTTTCCTTATCATGTTTATTTTTGTCTTGATAATCTTTTATAGCTGCTTTAATTGCATCTTCTGCTAAAACTGAGCAGTGAATTTTTACAGGAGGTAAAGCTAACTCTTCAGCTATGTCACTATTTTTGATTTCTTGGGCTTCAGACAATGACTTACCTCTAACCCATTCAGTAAGAAGACTGGATGAAGCTATAGCTGACCCACAACCATAAGTCTTAAATTTAGCATCCTCTATAATGCCGTCGCCATTAACTTTAATTTGTAATTTCATAACGTCGCCACAAGCTGGAGCTCCTACCATTCCAGTGCCAACAGTTGCATCATCTTTATCCATAGACCCGACATTCCTTGGATTCTCATAATGATCTAAAACTTTTTTTCCATACGCCATCTCTTTTCTCCTTAATTAATTAGTGGGCGGCCCACTCAATCTTGTTTATATCAATTCCATCTTTGTACATTTCCCATAATGGAGACAATTCACGAAGTTTTTTTACTGCTACTTTTACTACCTCTACGGTATGATCTATTTCTCTTTCTGTGGTAAACCTTCCAATAGACATTCTTAAAGAGCTATGAGCTAATTCATCTGATCTTCCAATCGCTCTAAGTACAAAACTAGGTTCCAGTGAAGCCGATGTGCAGGCGGAACCACTTGATAATGCAATGTCTTTTGTTGCCATGATTAAAGACTCGCCTTCAACAAAGTTAAAGCTAATGTTCATGATTCCAGGATACCTCTCGTTTTCGTCACCATTTAAATAAACTTCTTCCATGTCTTTCAATGCATCCCATAGACGATGCTTTAATGCACTAATATGTTGAAAATCTTTATCCATTTCTAACATAGCAATTCTAAAAGCCTCACCCATTCCAACAATTTGGTGAGTAGGAAGTGTTCCGGATCT
>CEQD01016111.1_pt1 | contig 13384 bp, 13 predicted proteins | sample 530511 | NCBI WGS metagenome assembly CEQD01 (sample SAMEA2620230, study PRJEB7988) | marine metagenome | biome: marine biome (ENVO:00000447); feature: surface water layer (ENVO:00002042); material: "saline water (ENVO:00002010), including plankton (ENVO:xxxxxxxx)" | depth 5 m | reverse complement strand
GTTCCCTTAAAACGACCAGACAGTCGCAGGGTGAAAAAAGCGGGGTGGACTAGACCACCCCGATCAGGATACGGGAGACTTCAGATTTTAATTAGAACTGGACCGAATACTTCTCGGTCAGCCATTTTTGGACCCACTCACGGGCGTCTTCAGGAACATTCACAGCCGTACGGAAAATACGTTCAGCAGGCTCGCCAACGATCTGTTTGTATTCACCAAGAGTTGCCTGGCGATCAGCAACGAAGCTTTCGTCCGCAGTCGCTTTCTGAGCTGCATCACGATATGCTTGAACGATTTCCTCAGGTGTATCTTTTGGCAAAAAGACCATTTTCTGTGCCGGGAAACCGGCAATGAAGAATGCTTTGTAAGCTTCCCATGCAGGACCGGAAGGCTTTTCGCCCTTCATCATCTCGTATGCTTCGGGGAAGCTTGGAAGATCCGGGAAGGAAGGATCGCGGATGATATTCCCATCATCGTCAATCGCGCCCCATGAGAACAGCGGAACAGCACTTCCGATATCGACTAGCGGTGTGACGTTATTGATATACGCAGACGACGTCTGATAATCGATGTTAACTTCGCCACGTTCAAAGGCAAGACGACCGGCACCGCGCCCCTTCATACCAAAGACGGCATCAACATCAAGTTCCAGCAATTCAAATGCCAGCAACGGGACAAGATCAAGGGATGTTGCGCCCTGGCTGCCATAGCGCAACTTAATGTTTTCAAGTGCCTTCATGTCGGCGGCCGACTTGAGGCCAAGATCGGAATTCACGTAAACAACACCACCAGTCGGTGATGCCAGAACAACACGCCAGTCACGCATTTCATATTGCACGCGCTTATCGCGCAGCAAATAAGGAAACTGGGTTGAGCCAGAGGTACCGATTGCGGTTAGTCCATTGGGCTCGGCGCGGGCCTGAAACTGATTGGCCCCCGAAGTAGAGCCGCCACCCGGAATGTTTTTTACAACAACAGTCGGACTTCCCGGCAAGAAGACACTGAAGTACGGCGCCCAGAAACGACCCCAGGTATCGGTACCACCACCTTCGCCAAACGGAATGATCAGTTCGACGCGGTCTCCCTCGAAATTGGCATCCTGTGCGGTTGCTGTGCCGACAAAGCCAAACGCAATTGCCGCAACCGCACACGCGGATTTGAATGACAGATTAAAGCTTTTTCCCCATGACATTGGGCGTTCCCTCCATAACGGTTGTTTTCTCTCGAATGGAAGGAAAGGAACGGGTGACACATATCGCGCCATCAATTTTCGATTTCCTCCCACTCAGGCTTCCGACTGTTATTGTTTTTGACCGGTCATTGCCGGTGGTGCCGTTTGCCTCTGAGCAAAATCTAAACGAAAAAAGCTGTCAGTTAGCTGTCGATGGTCAAATTTTTAATTTTCACAACTGTTTTCGATGTTATTTAGGGAGAATGCGCATCCTGATCGTAGAAGATAACCTTGTTTTGGCCGATAAAATCGCTGCTGCTCTCAGGCAGACCGATCATGCTGTCGATATGGTTCATGATGGCGAAGACGCCCTTAACCTTGTTTTGCAAGAAACGTTCGATCTTCTGATTCTCGATTTGTCGCTGCCGGGCCTGGACGGAATTGAAATCCTGAAATCCGTGCGTGCGCGCCAAATCGATTTGCCGGTCATGATTCTGACTGCACGCGGCAATCTGGATGAACGCGTAGCGGGCCTAGATGCCGGCGCCGACGATTATATGGTCAAACCTTTCGAGCTATCTGAACTCGAAGCTAGGGCTCGGGCCCTTTTGCGACGGAATATAGGGAGGCGTAATCCATGCATCACGGTTGGAAAGCTGTCTTTCAATTCTATCGACAGATCCGTAACGATTGGTGGCCAGCCTGTTTCGCTGACGCCGCGCGAACGTGGAGTGCTTGAAATCCTGCTGTTGAATATAAGCCAAGTGATCAGTAAGGAGAAAATTGCCCTGCATCTTTTCGGCTTTGATGATGAAGCCAGCGTAAAATCCATCGAGCTTTACATCAGCCGCCTACGTAAAAAAATTGCTTCTGGTGATGTTGAAGTCCGCACCATTCGTGGGCTTGGTTACATGATCGACGAATGAACGAAAACGCCACAGCTGTATCAACCTCTTTACGCGCAAGGCTATTGCGCTGGCTTTTGCTGCCGGGTCTCATGCTGACCCTTGGACTGCTGGCAAAAAACTACCTGACCGTCAGCGAGATGGCCAACCGCATTCAGGACCGATTACTGGTCGCGCTGGCGGTTACCATATCGGAACATGCCATAAATTCCGGTGGCGATCTTTTATCACGTGATATCGAATTATTACTTGAACAATTCACCCGCGAGAACACGTATTACCGGGTCCAAGGTCCAGACGGCGCCTTTGTTACAGGTGATTTCGGTCTGCCAAGACTACCTGAAAACATTACGCTCGAACCCGGTGTTCCCCATTTCTACAATGCTCATTATCGAAATGAGGACGTGCGCGCGGTCACCATGAAATACTTGGTTTCCAATCCGTCTTCGAACATCTATGGCTGGGTCACTATTGATGTGAGTCAGACACGTCGTGAACGCGACAATCTGATTTATGAAGAACTTCTGGGATCGACCACAGATTTTCTGGTTCTAATGTTTCTCGGCGGCGTCTTTGCTTGGATCGGAGTAACACGCGGCCTAGCCCCCCTCAGGCGACTGCAACAGGCAATCTGGCGCAGATCAACGGACGACTTACGCCCGATCCGCCATGCCATGCCCAAAGAAGTAACCGAAGTTGTAAAGTCGCTCAATAGTCTTCTGGCACGGCTGGAAAGCTCGATCACAGCCAACCAACGCTTCATCGCGGACGCCTCGCACCAGTTGCGCACCCCTCTTGCAACCGTTCAGGCAGAAGCAGAATGGGCATTGCGCAATGCGAGTAACCCAGAAGACCGACGGGCTCTAGAACGGATCGTTGACCAAACTCGACAAACAGCAAGATTGGCCAGCCAGCTTCTCAATCTTGCACGTGTGTCTCCCGAAGGCCGAAAGGCTGTTCGTTATGAGAAAACCGATTTATTGACACTTGCTGCCTCTGTCACATCAGGCATGGTCCGCCAAGCAATCCGCCATAATATTGACCTTGGCTTTGAAGACCAAAGCGACGGCTTAAGCTGTGAAATTGAGACCGGGAACGAAGTCCTACTTCAGGAAATGCTGAGCAATCTGATCGACAATGCCATTGTCTATGGAACACCCGGTACGATCGTCACGGTTCGGATGATTGGAGGTGGCGTTGCTGTAGGTCCGGTTCTTGAGGTCGAAGATAACGGTCCGGGAATACCAGAAAAGAATCGGGAAGCCGTTCTGGAACGTTTTGTGCGACTTGATGAGCAAAATGGTCAAGGCTGTGGCCTTGGACTTGCAATTGTCCGCGAAGTTGCAGACGCGCATAGAGCAAGGTTGTCTTTAGAAGATGGCAAGGAAGGCAGCGGCCTCAAAGTGCGGATAGAATTCCCACTCTGATCTTTTACCGGTTGCCGTCCCCGCGAAAACAAAAACTGTCCGGAAATTTCCCCTCCAGTTTTCACACCCTAGACTTCAGGCGGCGTCCTTTTTCTCGCAAACCCCGACAATGGCCTTGTGATCGTTCTTTTCGACCGCAAAGACCATCAACGCGACAAGGCGATAGAAACCGTGAACAAATTTGCCATAGGGCATGGACAGAAACAGGGTCATGACAACGCCCAGATGAATGCTGAGTGCCATACCGACAAAAGCTGTTTCCTTTACCAGCATCAATGCAAGGCCCGTCACGCTGGTCATCAAAAGCAGGAACAGGAAGCTGACATCCATGCCCTTGTTGGTTTTCCCCTTGGGCGCCGGGTCGGCCTTGGCTTTAAGCATCAAAAGACCAACCGGCCCGACAATCAGTCCGATACCGCCGAGAATACCAAACAGCTTGGGCAAGCTGACATATCCATAAGGTGCCGGAAGATTGAAACCGTAATGCATGACCGTGCCAACCGAAGTTGCCGCAAAACACAGCATGAATCCCCAGAAGGTCATCTGATGGAACCAGCGACGCGCCATTGACGGCTTGTCGTCGGGATATGAACATCCCTGCCCATTACCACCATCGAGATATTTAAGACTAAGCGCGTCCTTGACCCCTTGCAGAACCCGCCCGTAATCAAGGCTGAACGGACCGGGCAGGCGCATGGTTTTCCAGAACCTGGTGACAGACGCGCCAAGTGCGATCAGGACAAACAACCCGACCGCGCCAAAAGTTCCGGCAAGGACATTGTGGGAAATCACGCCGTAAAACGCGTTTTCATGCACAGCAAAGAAGTCCGCACCAGTCAGGATCGCGGTAAGAGCAAAGAACGCGGCAATAACAACAATCGAAAGCGCACTTACCCAAAGACCATTGTTGGCAAACAGCTTTCCCATGAAACCCGGCCATGCGTAAACGCCATAATTTTCCTGACGAAGTTCCGCCATGGCAGCTGGCACATTGAGCGCAAATTCATGGGGCGGCGCATACTGGCAATTGTGGTAGCACGCACCGCAGTTGTGACACAGGTTCGACAGGTAATCGACCGTATCGGCGTTGAATTCAAGCCGAAGCTCCATGGCCTGAAACACCGCGCAATGTCCCTCGCAATAACGACAGGCATTGCAGATCGACATCACCCGTGCAGCTTCTGTTGTTTTATCGGTTGAGCGCATAATCCGCAGCCTCGCTTCCTGCAATTCGTCCAAATACATTTCCGATGGTCATGCCGATCCCGGCCAGATATCCCTGCCCCAGAACGTTGCCTGCCATGATTTCACCAGCAGCAAAGACATTCGGGCATTCCTGGCCCGATGCCATCTGGACCAGGGCCTTTTCACTGACTTCCACACCGAGATAGGTGAACGTGATCCCCGGACGCAGCGAATAGGCGCTGTAGGGCGGCTGATCGATTGTCCGTGCCCAGTTGGTTTTGTTTACGGCAAGGCCCTTGGTATGCAGACTATCAAGTTCGGTATGGTCAAAGCTGCCCGGCTGGGTCGCGGCGTTATATTCCGTGATGGTTTTTTCAAGCTGAACCGGATCAATGCCCACCTTCTCGGCCAGTTCCGGGATTGTGTCCGCGACAACGGCCGGAAAGACCGGCGGCATGAAGCCACCCTTTGCCTTTTGATCGATGATCACATGGGCAACCTGATTGGGTTGATCGGCAACAAGACGCCCCCAAATCGCGTAGCGTTTCGGCCAGAAGTCTTCGCCTTCGTCATAAAAACGTTCGGCATTTTCATTTACCACGACCCCCAGCGACACACAGTCAACACGGGTACAGATGCCGCCATCAAATTTCGGTGCACGACCATCAATTGCCACTGCATGGCACTGATCAGGCTCCCCGATCTGCTGCACACCAGCATCAAGCAACATGCGCAGCAACATTCCTCGATTATACGGGGTCCCGCGGATCAGGAAATTCTCGGCAACGTCGCCCCAGGCTTCTTTCAGCCATTCGATATTGGCCTCAAACCCGCCAGCAGCCGCGACAAAGGCCGTTGCCGTGATGGTTTGATCACCGACATTCAGGCTCTTGAATGCGCCGTCTTCAAGCGTGATCCCGGTGACCATTGCATCATAATGGATTTCAACGCCCAGTCCCTCGGCGTGGCGATAAAGCGCATTCAAAAGCTGCTTTCCGCCGCCCATAAAGAAGGCGTTGGTCCGTCCCAGATGCAGGGTCCCACCCAAAGGCGGCTGGAACTGCACCCCCCGGCTTTCGAGCCAGTCAACAGCTTCTGTCGATTTGCGAAGTGTCATGCGGGCAAGCTTTTCATTGGTCTTGCCCTTGGTCACACGCAAAAGATCTTCCCAATATTCTTCTTCGTCATATGTACCGCTAAGTACTGACAACGGCCCAAGATGCATCGGGCGCAAGTTTCGTGTGTGGCGCGTATTGCCGCCCCGGTGCGTGCGCGGCGCACCTTCCAGAACACAAACACGAGCCCCCTTTTCCGCCGCAACGATTGCCGCGATCAGCCCGGCCTGTCCGCCACCGGCAACAAGCACGTCGTAGTGGTCATGATGAGTTTTCACAGCCTCGGCACCTCTCTTTGTATTTTTGTGAATACTCTTGTATACAATTGTCTGCAAAACTTGTGATTTCGGAAAGCTTGTGTCAAGTTAAAACCAACCAGAACAAAGCAGGTGCCCATCCATGAGCCCAGATACGGCCGATCAGCAGCCGCGAAGTGAAGTTGCCTACCAAAAGCTTTTGACGGCGATCCAGCACGGAGAACTCAAGCCAGGGACCCGAATCCGCGAGGTGGAGGTTGCTGAAAGATTCGGAATTAGTCGTACCCCGGTGCGCGATGCCATCCGGCGCCTTGAAAGCGATGGATTACTCATCCACCTGCCAAGACACGGTGCAGTGATCAGGGAACTGGATCGTCGCGAGGTGATCGAGCTTTATGAAATCCGTGAAGTTCTGGAAGGCACAGCTGCACGCTATGCCGCGCGACATGCATCTGAGCTCGAAATTGCCGAGCTTGAAGACCTGAATGAACTAATGCTGAAGAACGGTGAAGACCCGATAAAGGTTGCAGAAGCCAATCGGCAATTTCACCACGCACTGTATAGAACGGCGAATAACCGTTTTCTGATTGATGCCCTGAACTCTTTGTCGAATTCCATGGCGCTTCTCGGGGGAACAACCTTGCAATATGCTAACCGACCAGAAAGCGCTTACCAGGAACATAAGAACGTCATCGACAACATCCGATCAGGCAATGCCGATCAGGCCGACTCAGATGCGCGACATCACATCCGAAACGCGCAGAGACTCAGAATCAAGCTCCTGCGTGAATAATGGGATGCCTTTGAACTGGAGATGTTCGTATTCCCGGAATTACGACCATTCTGGCCACAGATGGTACAGGATATTTACAAAAATGAAGGCAAGGAACCCTGGAGCTGCAAGTATGCTCTGCAAACGCTTCTCTCGTCACACACCAACAAAAACGACACCAACCATACCGAAAAAATCAAATAAACTGAAAGACTTGCCCCAATTTTCTTAATTTGGTGTAGCTTAAACGCGCCAAATACACCCTTTAAACTACAGGTAACGATGTCGCACGTTCTTCATGTTGAAGAATTGCAATACGGACTGTTTCTATTAGCTCACCAGCAATCTTGGACAATTCCGCAAATTTTGGCGTCACCAGCCAAATTGTCGACTTGATGGGCTCTAAAAGCGGACGAAATGTGATACCCTTGTCCCAAGGTCCAAAAGATGCCAGAGACGAAACAATCGTAACGCCGTGGCCCGCACTTACCATCGCACATGCTGCTTCAGACATTTGAACCTCTGCAACCGGGCGCATGGAAATTCCAAGCCGCGAAAATGCGGAACTTATGATCGAAAACGACAAATCGTCGCGCCCCAAAGCGACCAGCGGAACCTCCTGCAAATCCTTTAGAGACACAACATTATTCTCGGCTAAAGGATGGTCGCTGGGTAACCCACAAACCATGGAAAGTTCTGCAAACTTTTCGCATTTGAGAGCGGGATTATCTGATGGCACCAGAGAAAGACCGAAATCGGCGGATCGTGTGATCAAGGCATCCTCGATACTGCGCGATGTGCGGGTCAGAAGAGTGAAATTTACGCCCTCCCGAGTCTTGATCAACTTCGCCACCTCGCGTGGGATCAGCTGCATACTTATTGCAGGAAAAGCAACCAAAGCCACCTCTCCACGCTCCAGATTTCGAATTGATCTGGCTGTTTTTTCAACACGAAGTACACCTGCCAAAAGTTTGTGCGTTTCGGTATAAAGCTGTTTGGCTTCTGGTGTCGGAACGAGGCGCCCGGTACTCCGAGAGAACAGATCAAACCCGCAACTTTCCTCAAATGATTTCAAAAGCTTGGTAACCGCTGGCTGACTGACAAAAAGTGTTTCCGCCGCTTTGGTCACAGAGCCTGTTTTCATCACTGCGTTGAATGCTTCGATCTGTCGAATGTTGGCTTTGGCCATCTTTCATATAACCTTTTGGAATACTGAACCCAATAAATATCATTTGTATATTATGCGCAACCGCCCTCCACTAATGATGGATAAAAAAAATAGTCTCATCCATCAGGGAACTCACAAAATGAAACATCTAGTGGTAGCACTTGCGGCAGGCGCATCGCTTTTGGCAATGGGCTCTGCACAGGCGGAAAGTAAAGTTCTAACCGTCGGTGGTTACGGCGGCTCATTCGAGACTTTGATGAAGGAATTGATTATTCCCGAATTCGAAGCCAAACATAACGTTGAAATTCGCTTTGTTCCGGGAAACTCAACCGAGAACCTGGCTCGCTTGCAGGCGCAGAAAGATAATCAGGAACTTGATGTCGTCATTCTTGACGATGGCCCCATGTATCAAGCCGATGCACTGGGATTCTGTGCCCCGATGAAACAGAGCCCGGTACTGGACAACGTCTATGACATCGCCAAACTCGGTCCCAATTCTATTGGCATTGGCTTTGTCGCAACCGGCTTCACTTACAACACCGAATATTTTGCAGAAAAAGGCTGGAATCCTCCCTCAAGCTGGGAAGATCTCAAGGACGAAAAATACAGCCAGATCCTTACGATTCCGCCCATATCGAACACCTATGGACTTCATACACTGGTCATGATGGCACGCCTGAATGGCGGTGGCGAAAACAACATTGACCCGGGCTTCGAAGTCATGGCGGACGAAGTCGCTCCGAACGTTCTGGTCTTCGAACCCTCTTCCGGCAAAGCGTCTGAACTTTTCCAGTCCAAGGAAGTCGTTCTTTCAATCTGGGGCTCTGGGCGGACCAAGTCCCTGGCTGACACCGGCTTTCCCGCCAAATTCGCCTATCCAAAGGAAGGCGCTGTTGCCTTGATGCTTGCGGCATGTCCGGTGGTTGATAGCAATGCCCCCGAAGAGGCTGCTGCCTTTATTGATTATCTGCTGGATCCGGAAATTCAGGTTCGTCTCGCCGATGCAATGGGTTCCGGCCCCGTCAATAATCAGACAGTTCTTCCTGATGAACTGGCCGCCGTATTGCCCTACGGGCCGGAACAAATTGGCAAACTCATCGCTGTTGACTGGGATGTGATCAATCCCGCGCGTGAAGAATGGACAAAGCGCTGGGCGCGCGAAGTCGAACGCTAACATCCCTGGAGCTGTGTGCATCCCGCCCACAGCTCCTCCTCCCGATCCCCGCCATCCTCACGCGATATGAGAAAGAAATGTCTTTTCTTGAGATCAAGGCGTTAACCAAACGCTTTTCAGAGACAACAGCCGTCGAGGATTTCTCCCTGACAGTTGAGCGCGGCGAATTTGTATCGCTGCTAGGCCCTTCCGGTTGCGGCAAGACAACCACTTTGCAGATGATTGCCGGCTTTGAGCAACCAACATCCGGAAGCATCATTCTCCATGGTCGGAATCTGGCGAAAATACCGGCCCGAAAACGCGGACTAGGTATCGTTTTTCAGACATATGCCCTGTTTCCCCATATGACGGTTGAACAGAATGTTGCTTTCGGGTTGGAAATGCGAGGCATACCCGAGCCAGACCGACGCCAGAAAGTGGCAGCAGCCCTTGATCTGGTCAAACTCTCCCATTTGGCAAAACGCTTACCAAAAGCAATGTCTGGTGGTCAGCGACAACGTGTGGCCCTTGCGCGAGCCTTGGTTATTGAACCGGAATTGCTGCTCCTTGACGAGCCACTTTCTAATCTGGACGCAAAGCTCCGCGAGGAAATGCAGCTTGAATTGCGCCGTATCCAACAAGAGGCTGGCGTTACGACATTGCTGGTGACACACGATCAGTCCGAAGCAATGGCACTAAGTGACCGTATTGCCGTGATGCAGAGTGGTCGCCTGATGCAACTTGGTACGCCATTCGATACCTATGAGACTCCCAAATCCGCCTTCATTTCAAACTTTCTTGGTAAAACGAATTGTTTGAATGCCCGTCTGGTTTCCACAACAGGCACTGCCAGCACCCTTGTGATCAACGGCGTTGAAGTCAGTGGCCCGTCGGTAAATCTTTTACCCGGTGACGTGATGGCATCCTTGCGCCCGGAACGCATCGATATTGTCGAGAGCAGTGAGGGCCATACAGAAGCCAGGGTTCTTGAACGCATATTCCTTGGCGACCAATGGCTGTTCCGTCTGGAGACAACACTTGGAGAACTCCTTGTCGTTCGACGCAATCGCGGTCGGCGCGAAGCAGAGCCTGGCGAAAATGTCTTCATTTCCTGGCAGCCGGAACACCTGCAGATTCTTCCCGCCAGCCGGGAGACCGCCGAATGAAACACCCCCAAAACATGAAGCCCTGGCTTTTAAGTGGCCCCGCATTTGTCCTCTTTCTGGTCCTGCTTCTGATTCCACTCGTCATGACCTTCATGCTCAGCTTCAACAGCTTCTCGTTCTATGGCGGGATAGAGGACGTATACACTTTTGGTAACTATATCGAAGTTCTCGGAGATAGTTATTTCTACGAGATATTTCTTAGAACGTTTTTGATCGCCTTGATCACAACAGTTTTCTGCGTCCTCCTTGGCGTTCCCGAAGCCTACATCCTTCTTCGAATGCGACCTCTAGCAAGGTCAATCATGTTGTTGGTCGTGCTTGGACCGCTGCTGATCTCGGTCGTCGTCCGCACTTTGGGCTGGGCTATTCTGCTTGGCAACAATGGCGTTATTAACGAGTTACTTCAAAAGCTCGGCCTGATCACGTCTCCAATCAAAATGCTTTACACATCCGGCGGAATTGTCGTTGCGCTGGTCCATGTAATGATCCCGTTCATGATCATCGCGGTTTGGGCTGCACTTCAACGAAGAGATCCATCCGCCGAGCAGGCCGCAGAGTCACTTGGCGCATCCCCCGTCAAAGTCTTTACCCGTATCGTCCTGCCACAAGCCATGCCCGGCATTCTTTCTGGTTCGCTGATTGTCTTTTCCCTATCGGCTAGTGCTTTTGCCACACCAGCCATCTTGGGCGGGCGTCGGGTAAAGGTCGTTTCAACAACGGTCTATGACGAATTTCTAAACACGCTTAACTGGCCTCTCGGTGCCGCAATTGCCGTACTGCTTCTGGCGTCGGTTCTTGTGATTATGTTGAGCTGGAACCGACTGATCGAGAAGCGATATGCAGGAGTTTTCGAATGATCAACAACGGAAGATATTCGCTCCTGTTCAATGCCATCTTTACGCTCTTTATGGTTGGGCCACTGGTTGTTGTGATTGGAGTTTCATTCACTCCGACAGGTTACCTTGAATTTCCGCCAAGCGGCCTTTCTCTACGCTGGTTTGCGGCCATTCTTGATAATCCCGACTTTATTGATGCCGCTTGGGTCAGCCTGAAACTCGGCATTGCCTCCGCAACCGTCTCAACCATCGTCGCAGTTCCCGCTGCACTGGCGATCGGTCGAGAAAAGTTCTCGGGTCGCGAAGCACTTCAGGCCCTATTCCTGTCTCCACTCACTGTTCCGACTGTCGTGCTGGGCATCGCATTTCTCCGTCTGCTGAGTGTTCTGGAACTCAACGGAACCTTTATTGGCCTCGTGCTGTGCCACGCGATCATCATCACACCGTTCGTTCTTAGACTTGTACTGTCTTCCGTAGTCGGGATGGACCGATCGATTGAAAAGGCTGCGATATCACTTGGCGCCTCGAACTGGACCGTTTTCCGCAGAATAACGATGCCTCTGATTATGCCCGGCATTGTTGGCGGCTGGGTACTGGCCTTTATCACCAGCTTCGACGAACTGACGGTAACGGTCTTCATCGTCAACCCCTCGACCACCACACTCCCGGTACGCCTGTTCTCGCATATCACGCAGACCACAGACCCGCTTATCGCATCGGTATCGACTGTCGTCATTCTCTTCACCGTTGCCCTGATGCTTTTGATCAATCGCTTCTACGGGCTTGATCGTCTTCTGATGGGAGAGAGCAAATGAAGTCTGTAGATACTATTGTAGTGGGCGGCGGCCTTGTCGGTGCTGCGGTCGCCTATGGCCTCGTGCGCCTTGGTCAAACGGTCGAGATCATCGACGAAGGAGACATCGCGTTTCGAGCATCTCGCGGGAATTTTGGCCTCGTCTGGTTTCAGGGCAAGGGCAGTGACATGCCCGAATATTCACGCTGGACCCGTGGTTCCACTGAAGTCTGGCCGGGTCTTGCCGAAGATCTGCGTGCGGAAACCGGAGTGGATGTAAATTACTTCAAGAAAGGCGGCGTCCATCTTTGCCTGTCTGATAAAGCACTTGAAACCCATTCCGACCTGATCAGGCGCATGCACAATATCCATGGCCCCGAATACGGAGCCAAGATACTGGATCGCAAGCAACTTGATGACATTCTCCCTGACCTTGGCGACGATGTCGTCGGGGGCAGCTGGTCTCCGCATGACGGACATGCCAGCCCGCTATATTTGTTGCGTGCCCTGCATAGCGGGTTTCAGAAACTGGGCGGCGTATATCATTCCGGAGCCCGCGCCGAGTTCATCGAACGCGATGGTAATGATTTTGTTGTCAGGACGCCCGTTTCCACACACCGGGCGAACAAAGTTGTTCTTGCCGCCGGATTGGGCAACCGTCCCCTTGGCAAGATGGTCGGCCTGAATGTGCCGGTCAATCCGCTCAAGGGTCAAATCCTCGTCACTGAACGAGCAGCACCGACCGCCACTCTATCCATGCCGACAACTTTTGTCAGGCAGACCGCCGAAGGATCGTTTCTGCTCGGAGATAGCCACGAGGATGTCGGTTTCGACACCAGTTCCAAGTCGGCGATCATGGCAGATATCGCCGATAGGGCGATCCGTACGTTCCCGTTTTTAAAAGATCTACGTGTGGTGCGCTCTTGGGCGGCCCTCCGGGTCATGACACCTGATGGCTGTCCGATCTACGAACAGTCTGAAACCCATCCGGGTGCCTTTACCGTCAACTGCCATTCCGGCGTAACCCTGGCAGGCGCACACGCCATGAACCTGGCCCCGATGATAGCTGCGGGCCAATTGGAAGAATACATGTCAGTGTTCTCTGCGGAGAGATTCAATGTTTAAGCGCGTAATGACCGAAATCAGAAATCCGATCCACATCGAATTCGAAGGTCAGACCATCACCGTCGAGAAAGGCGAAACCGTCGCTGCAGCCCTGATGCTTGCAGGTCATGGAAAATTCCGGGAATCAAGCGTCACCCGGGAAGATCGGGGACCTTTCTGTCTGATGGGCGTGTGTTTTGAATGTCTTGTCGAGATCGACGGCGCTCCCAACCGCCAAGCCTGTATGACACTGGCAGAAGACGGCATGAAAATCCGCGTACAAAAAGCCGCATTTGAGGAGGCGACCCGATGAAAACCCATGACGTTGCAAT
>CEQD01137019.1_pt1 | contig 13684 bp, 13 predicted proteins | sample 530511 | NCBI WGS metagenome assembly CEQD01 (sample SAMEA2620230, study PRJEB7988) | marine metagenome | biome: marine biome (ENVO:00000447); feature: surface water layer (ENVO:00002042); material: "saline water (ENVO:00002010), including plankton (ENVO:xxxxxxxx)" | depth 5 m | reverse complement strand
CCTAATACAGCTGGAGGTAATACAATAAGAAATATCATAGCTAGCTTGAAATCAACCCACATAAGATAACCAACAAGACATACAACCATTAAAATATTTCTTGATAAATTTACAACCACTGATGACATAGTTTCGCGTAATTTTGTAGAGTCAGCAGTAAAATTGGAAATGAATCGAGCGGAATGAATAGAATTAATATAAGAAATATCAGATTTTAATAGAGACAGATATAAATCATTTTGGAGTGAACCAACAATCTTTTGACCTATTAAATTAATTGAAACATTTGCTCCATAAGTACCCAAAGCTCTTATGAACATAATAATAACTGCCATTAAAGGCAGAATAAGGAGCATATTTTCATTCTTATCAACAAATATATCGTCAATAACTCTTCGGATTAATTCAGGCAGAGCTGGAGTACTTAGAGCAACAATTGCATTACATACTAATGCAATTGATAGATAACCAGATAGACCAGAGGCATAGCTTTTCCATATTCTTTTTACAGTTTCAAAAGAACCTTCTTCATTGAATTCATTATTCATTTTATTCAATCTACCTTTTTATAAAATAGCAGTTTAAGTTATATTATTTTTATCAAAATTATACCTATAAAATTAAAATCCTTCAAAAATGTGTTATTTAATAATTTTATAAAGAAAAAATTTCTTTAATATGATTATTGCATAAATTAGTTATGTGGAATAATTTGGTTCAAAGTATTTGGATTAAAAATGTCAATTAAGCTTTCTAATAATATAGAAAATATTCCTCCTTCAGCAACAATGCTTATGACTCAATTGGCAAGAGATCTTAAATCAGAAGGAAAAGATATTGTTAGTATGAGCGCAGGTGAACCTGACTTTGATACACCTCAAAATATCAAGAATTCGGCTATTGATGCTATAAAAAGAGGTGAAACAAAATATACTGCAGTTGATGGTATTGATGAGCTGAAACAAGCGGTAATTGATAAATTTGAAAAAGAAAACAATCTTTACTTTGAAAAAAAGAATATTTCTGTGGCTCCTGGCGGAAAATCAATAATCTATAATGCAATTTTTTCAACAATTAATCCAGGAGATGAAGTTATTATTCCTGCACCATTTTGGGTCAGTTATCCAGATATAGTAAAGCTTGCTGGAGGAAATCCAGTTATAATAAAAACTTCATCAGAAAATAATTTTAAAATTTCTGCTAATCAGCTAGAAAAGAGTATTACTGATAAAACTAAGTGGCTTTTTATAAATTCTCCGTCAAACCCAACTGGTCAAGTTTATTCAAAAAGTGAACTTACTGAAATAATTAAAGTCTTAAAGAAGTACAAAAATGTATATATTTTATCTGATGATATTTATGAATACATTAGATATAAAAATCATGATAAGTTTTACACTATTGCCGAACTTGATGATGAAATTTTCTCTAGAACAATTACAATGAATGGTGTTTCTAAAGCTTACTCAATGACAGGTTGGCGAATAGGATACTGCGGCGGTCCTGTAGAGATAATAAATGCAATGAGAAAACTCATGGGTCAGTCTACTTCTAATCCATCCTCAATATCTCAATGGGCTTCAGTAGAAGCATTGAACGGTTCTAGAGATTTTCTCCAAAACTGGATACCCTCTTTTAGAGAAAGAAGGGATTATATAGTTGATTATCTAAATAATTGTGACGGTATAGAGTGCTTAAATCCTGAAGGCGCTTTTTATGTATATCCCTCTTGCGCAGGTATAATTGGAAAAAAATTTAAAGATAAAGTGATTGCAAGTGATAAAGATTTTGCAATGATATTGTTGAAAGAAAAATTAGTAAGTGTTGTTCATGGAGAGGCTTTTGGTTTATCACCTTTTTTCAGAATTTCATATGCAACATCTATGGAGAATATAAAAATCGCCTGTAATAGAATTGGTGAACTTTGTAATGAAGTATCATATTGATGGAAACAAAAAAAACGATTACTAAAAAAGTACCATGGGAAAATCCCTATCCCGGTAACACTAACGATAATAAAAAATTAAATCCATTTAAAATTAAAACTGATTATTTACCGTCAGGTGACCAACCTCAAGCAATAAAATCATTAGTAAAAGGAATAAAAGACAACGAGAGATCACAAGTTCTTCTTGGTGTGACTGGTTCTGGAAAAACATTCACCATGGCGCAAATTATCGAAAAGAGTCAAAAACCTGCATTAATTTTAGCACCAAATAAAACTTTAGCTGCTCAACTATATGGTGAATTTAAAGACTTTTTTCCTGATAATGCAGTTGAGTATTTTGTTTCATACTATGATTACTACCAGCCTGAGGCATATGTTCCTAGAACTGATACATATATTGAAAAGGATGCATCAATTAATGAACAAATAGATAGGCTAAGACACTCAGCCACTAGATCACTTTTAGAGAGAGGTGATGTAATAATCGTTGCATCTGTATCGTGTATTTATGGAATTGGTTCAGTTGAAACTTATTCAAATATGACTATTAATGTTAAAAAAGGCGAAAAATTAGAAAGGCAAACAATTTTAAAAAAACTTGTTGAACTTCAGTATATAAGAAATGATACAAACTTCTCAAGAGGAACTTTTAGAGTAAGGGGAGATTTAATTGAAATTTGGCCAGCCCATCTTGAGGATATTGTTTGGAGAATATCTTTATGGGGAAATGAGGTTGAAAGTATCGCTGAATTTGATCCATTAACGGGAAAGAAAGATACAGAACTGCAACATATAAAAATATATGCAAACTCACATTATGTAACACCCCGTCCTACTATTAATCAAGCAATCAAAAGAATAAAAAATGACCTTAAAATTAGATTAAAAGAACTGGAAACGTCTAATAGACTGCTAGAGATGCAAAGATTGGAACAAAGGACAAACTTTGATCTAGAAATGATGGAAGTTACAGGTATTTGTGCAGGGATTGAAAATTATTCACGTTACTTAACCGGTAGAAAGCCAGGAGAGCCACCTCCGACACTATTTGAGTATTTACCTCGTCAGGCGCTTGTTTTTATTGATGAAAGCCATGTGACAGTTCCTCAATTAGGCGGAATGTACAGAGGGGACTATAATAGAAAATCTACACTAGCAGAGCATGGCTTTCGTTTGCCATCATGCATCGATAATAGACCATTAAAATTTGAGGAATGGGATGCGATGAGACCCTTAAGCGTTTTTGTATCAGCTACACCTGGTGATTGGGAAATTAATGAAACCAATGGAGTATTTGTTGAACAAATAATTAGGCCAACCGGACTAATTGATCCGATATGTGAGGTTAGACCAGCAAAAAATCAAGTAGATGATCTAATTTATGAATGCAAAAAAATTATCAAAAAAAATCAAAGAGTTTTAGTTACTGTTTTAACAAAAAAAATGGCTGAGGATTTAACCGAGTATATGAATGAACAAGGGATAAAGGTAAGATACCTTCATTCTGATATAGATACACTTGAACGAATTGAAATCTTAAAAGATTTAAGAACAGGACTTTTTGATGTTTTGGTAGGTATTAATTTGTTGAGGGAGGGCTTAGATATACCCGAGTGCTCTTTTGTGGCAATATTAGACGCCGACAAGGAGGGTTTCTTAAGATCAGAAACTTCATTAATACAAACAATTGGTAGAGCTGCAAGAAATGTTGATGGAAAAGTAATTTTATATGCTGACAAGGTCACTGGTTCAATGGATAGAGCCATGGGTGAAACAGAGAGAAGAAGGCAAAAACAAATTGAATTTAATAAAAAAAACGGGATTACACCTGAAAGTATCAAGAAAAATATAAAAGATATTTTAGGTAGTATTTATGAAAAAGATCACTTGGAAATTGAATCTCCAGATTTTTTTGAAAATGATGTGCTTTTCGGTGATAATTTTAAGAAACACTTGGAAGATCTTAATAAGAAAATGTTAGGATTTGCAGAGGACTTGGATTTTGAGAATGCAGCCAAAATAAGAGATGAAATTCGAAGACTTGAAGAGACTAGTCTTAAATATTCGAATGATCCAATGTATAAGCCAACAAAACAAAGAAAACGGAAAAAAAAGTAATGAAAATAAAAAATGTTTTAGTTACGGGAGGTGGAAAAAGAATAGGTTCCTCAATATGTAAATATTTAGCTAAGAAAGGATGGAGGGTAATAATCCATTATAATAGTAGCAAAGTTAATGCTGAAAAAACATTGAGTGAAATTTTAGAAAAAAATGGTAAAGCAAATATTATAAAAGCGGATTTATCATCATCTAATCAGATGAAAAAATTAATACCAAATATAAATGACAAATTTGGTAATTTATCTATGCTTATAAATAACGCCTCATTATTTGAAAAAGATAATATTAAATCTCTAACTCCTGAGTTATTTGATAAACATGTAAATATAAATATGAAAGCACCATTATTTTTATCAAAGGCTTTTAAAGAGCAATACAAAAAAAGAAATAATGGAATAATTATAAATTTGCTAGATCAAAGTGTATTAACTTTAAGACCTGATTTCATCTCTTATTCAATTTCAAAGAGTGGCTTATGGTATCTTACAAAATCTCTAGCTCAAGCATTGAGTCCAAATATTAGAGTTTGTGCAATTGGCCCTGGGCCAACTTTACAAGGAAAAAGACAAACAAAAAAAGACTTTGAAACTCAAAAAAAATCGACATTATTAGGTATTGGACCAGATCTTATGGAAATTAATAATGCGATAAAATTTATTATTGATAATGACTCATTTACAGGTCAAATGATAGTTTTAGACGGCGGTGAGCATTTGAAGTGGGAAATTTCAAAAGAAGAAAAATTTAAAGAGTAATAAAAATCATTTAAATCAGCTAGTTAAGTTTAAATTCTAATACTTTGTACACACCTCCGGCATAATGTAATGAAGAAATAAAAATATAAACAATTATTTGCTACATACTTAAAAAGAAAAAAAAAAGTCAATAAAAACATATGTTTAAAATATAATTAAAAATGCCAATTATATATTATGTATAAAAAAAAATTTTTATATTTTATTTATTTCAACTTTTCAACAAAGTTATCCACAGATTAAATTTTGTTTTTTTAATAATAAAATTATATATAATTTTAAAACTAATTTGATAAATGAAAACTGGTAAAGAAATAATTAAAGAGACGGTTAAAACTATACCAAATAAACCTGGTGTTTACCGTATGTTAGATAAGAACAAAAATATACTTTATGTTGGAAAAGCTAAGAACTTACTCAAGAGAGTAAAAAGTTACTCTAATAAAAATATTGATAATAAACGAATAGAAAGAATGGTTAATTTAATCCATGAGGTTGAATTTACCACTACTGATAGCGAAGAAAACGCACTTTTACTTGAGGTAAATTTAATTAAACTTCATAAACCAAAGTATAATATCTTAATGAGAGATGATAAATCGTTTCCTTACATATTTATTTCAACAGATCATGATTTTCCTCGTTTAGAAAAGCATCGAGGAGCAAGAAGAAGACCGGGCCACTATTATGGCCCTTTTCCAAATCCAAGCGCCATAAATAAAACAATCAAAACCTTACAGAAAGCCTTTTTACTAAGAACATGTAGTGATAAAGAAGTTGAAGCTGGAAATAAACCATGTTTTAACTATCATCTTAAGCGATGCAGTGGTCCTTGCTGTGGAAAAATAACAAAGGAAGAATATAAAAAGCTTGTAGATGATGTTAAGAAGGTTTTCAAAGGAGATGTTAGGAATATAAAGTTAAAATTTGCAAAAAAAATGCAATTAGCTTCAAAAAATCAACAATATGAGGAGGCCGGTTATTATCGCGATAGAATAAGATCACTATCTAATTTAACAAACTCATTTAGTATTAACCCAAAGAATTTAATTGATGCAGATGTATTCTCCATTTTTAAAAATGAAAAGTATGCTTGCATTCAAGTTTTCTTTTTTCGTTCTAGAAAAAACCTGGGCAATAAACCTTTTTTTATAAATAATATAAATGGATTAAATAAATTGGAAATACTTGAGTCTTTCTTACCTCAGTTTTATAGCAATAGGCCCTCACCAAAATTAATACTCGTCAGTGAAAAATTAAACCAGAAGAAAATAATTGAGAGTCTTTTAACCAAACAAAATAATGTAAGTGTCAAAATACAATCACCCGTAAGAGGAGAAAAAAAAGAAATTATTGAGCATGCGCTTGAAAACTCTAAAGATGCATTAGTTAAGTATTCAAAAGATATGTTAGGTAAGAAAATAAATCTAATTAATCTTCAAAAAACACTTCAATTAGACTCCATACCTAAAAGAATTGAGGTGTTTGATAACAGTCATATTCAGGGTTCTTTCTCAACTGGCGCAATGATTGTATCGGGAATAGATGGATTTATGAAAAATCAATATCGAAAGTACAATATTAAAGAAGCAAAAACCAATGATGACTTTGGAATGATGTATGAAGTTTTAAATAGACGATTTTCGAGGCTAAAGAATAAATCTGAATTTAGTGAAGATTTTCCTGATTTAATAATTATTGATGGGGGCAAGGGGCAACTATCAATGGCCAAGAAAGCAATGGAGAAAAATAATTTTAGTAATATAAATATTATAAGTATATCAAAAGGTGAAAATCGTAATGATGGGAATGAAATTATACATACATTTAATAAAGGAAGTATAATTCTAAGAAAATCAGATCCTTCACTATTTTATCTTCAAAGACTTAGGGATGAGGCTCACAGATTTGCTATTGGTACACATAGACAAAAAAGGGATAAAAATATTTACTTTAACCCTTTGGATGAAATACCTGGAATTGGAATTAGAAGAAAAAAAGAGTTAATGAACGCGTTTGGATCTGCTAAAGGAGTAGGAAAAGCTAAAATTAAAGAACTAATGAAAGTTGATGGAATTTCAAAAAATTTAGCTACAGATATTTATAACTGGTTTAATGAATTAAATTAAATTATTAGTAATTATGGCAAATATTTTAACTTTTTTTAGAATTTTTATTTCATTAATTATACCAGTAGGCTTTTGGTTTATATTTAAATATATAAACGATCAAGAAAGAGAAATTTATATTTTATTTATTTTAGTTTTGTTTATTTTCGGCTCACTATCGGATTTCTTTGATGGTTTTATTGCAAGAAAATACAATCAAGAGAGCCTATTGGGAAAGGTATTAGATCCTATTGCAGACAAATTATTAGTGATTATATCATTGCTAGTTCTTATGATTTCTTATTGGGAAAATTCATTAATATTTTTTTCTGTAATATTAATTATTTTTAGAGAGATTTTAATCTCTGGCTTGAGAGAAATTATTGTATCTGATGGCTTAGAATTAGCAGTTACTAGACTCTCAAAATGGAAAACGGCAAGTCAGTTAACTGCTATTATTTTACTTTTTTTTAATATTTATAGTTTTGATGTCGGATACGAGGAAATAATATTTCCTGAATGGGTATATATATACTCATATTCAGTTGCCAATATAGTAATAATAATTGCAACATTGTTATCAATCATTACAGCTATTAATTATGTAAGTTTAACAATAAAATATACAAAAAAAGGGAAAACCAATTGAAGATACTTTATTTTGCAAAGATAAGAGAGTTTATTGGCTATGCTGAGGAAGAAATAAATTTACCCTCTAATATAAAGACAGTAGATGATGTTTTAGACTATTTAATTTCAAAAGACAGTAAATATGATATGGCTTTTGGTAGTAAGGACTCCATACATGTTGCTTGTGATGAGGAACATGTTAAAGGGGATTTTATGATCCATAATACAAGAGAAATAGCCATATTTCCTCCAGTAACAGGTGGTTAATGATAAAGGTAAACATACAGAAAAAAAAATTTTACCCTCAGAAGATAATCAAACAAATTGAAAAAGAAAAAAATTATGGTGCATTAGTGTCTTTTATTGGCTCTGTTAGAGAAAATACTAAAGATGGTAAAATAAATAAACTTTTCATCGAGCATTATAAAAAAATGGCAAATAAGGTCATATATGAAACAGCTCTAGTCGCAAAAGACAAATGGAGGCTAGATTATTGTTACATTACTCATAGATATGGGACATTGAGTATCGGTGAACCAATAGTCATGGTAGTCACTTGTTCAAAACATAGAAAAGAAGCCTATCAAGCTAATCAGTACATAATTGATTGGCTTAAAGTAAATGCTCCATTCTGGAAGAAAGAAATATCTGATAGTGAGTCAAGATGGGTTGAACAAAGCATTTAATCTCCTTGCCAATTATTAACTAAATTAATATATGCATCCGATAATTTTTTTATTTCTTCACCCACACTAAACTTAAAGTTATCAACCTCAGAAACAGGAGTAACCTCAGCAGCAGTACCTGTAATAAAACACTGTTCAAAGTCATTTAATTCACTTAATTCAATTTTTCTCTCGATAATTTTTAGATCTAAATCTTTTGCAAGATCTATAACTGTTCTACGTGTAATTCCATCAAGAAAAGAGTCTGGTATTGGGGTATGAATTTCACCTTTAGATATAAAAAATATATTAGCTCCTGTCGCCTCAGCAATTTTATCATCTGTATCGAGCATTAAGGCATCAGCATAACCATTAGCCTCGGCTTTGTGCTTTGCGAGAGTACATATCATATATAAACCTGCTGCTTTTGCCTTACAAGGAATTGTGTCAGGTGAAGGTCTCTTCCAATTTGAAACAGTAAGACGAATACCTTTTAGTTTATCTTCTGGACTGAAATAAGATGGCCATTCCCAAACAGCAATTGCAAAATGAATTTTTGTGTTTTGTGCAGACACACCGACTGTTTCTGCACCACGCCAAGCAATTGGTCTAATATATGCATCTACTAAATTGTTTTTTTCTAGTGTTAGGTACGATGCTTGCTTAATTTCATCTATTGAGTATGGAATTTCAAAATCTAATTCACTGGCTGAATATAAAAGTCTTTCTGTATGCTCATGCAATTTAAATATTCGGCCCGAATAGGATCTTTCACCCTCGAAAACAGAACTTGCGTAGTGAAGTCCGTGAGTTAATACATGCAATTTTGCATCTTTCCAATCTACAAGATTTCCATCATACCAAATTAGACCCTCTTTATTTTCCATTGTTTCAAATACCAAAATAAGCTCCGATAAAATGTTTATTGAATTTTGTTCTACGACTTAGTTAATACAATAGGTCAAATTAAGTAAACATAATTATTTTACAGATTGTATTTGTATACTAAAATAGAAAAAAGGAAGAAAATTGACACAAACTACTTATAATTTATTGGTTGTAGATGATGACGAAAGGATAAGCAATCTATTAAGTCAATATCTTATAAATAAAGGTTTTATCGTATCAATTGCGAATAGCGCCGATCAAGCAAGGAGTAAAATACATCTAATTAAGTATGATTTAATTATTTTAGATATAATGATGCCAGGAGACAATGGATTAACTTTAACAAAAGAAATAAGAGAAAGCTCTGATATTCCTATAATTTTACTTACTGCCAAATCAGGAATGGAGTCAAAAATAGAAGGATTTGAAATAGGTGCTGATGATTATTTAACAAAACCATTTAATCCAAAAGAACTCTTATTAAGAGTTTTATCTATTTTAAAAAGAGCTAAGAATGAGAACAATATTGAAAATGAGATATTTTTTGGCGATTATGCCTTAAATATTGAAAAAAGAGAACTTACTAAATCAGGAGATAGAGTTTACCTTACAGACAGAGAAATGAATTTACTTGTTGCTTTAGCAAAAAGCCCGGGGGAACCTTTGAATAGAGAGAAACTAGCAGGAATTGATGAGCCTGGTAGATCTGTCGATGTTGGGATAAATAGACTTAGAAGAAAAATTGAAAAAGACCCAAGAATGCCTCTCTGGCTTCAAACTGTACGTGGTGAGGGATATATTTTAAGGCCTGACAAGAAATGATTTTTAAAATGAATCTTTTACGATTAAAAAGTTTTTTACCAAAAGGATTGTATTCAAGATCACTTCTTATAATTATTGTTCCAATAGTTGTACTTCAAGGAATATTAACTTTTGTTTTTTTGGATAGGCATTGGCAGCTTGTTACAAGAAAATTATCTTCAGCTGTTGCTTCAGAGATTGCAACATTTATTGATGTCATACCTGCTATTGGTATAGATAAGGTCACTGATTTATCGTCAACATTTTATGATGTTGAGGTAAACTTAATTCCTAATCAAAAGTTATCAGTTAACACACCAAAGCCAAAGAATCTTGTTGAAACAACCTTAAGTAAAGAGCTAATCAAGACAATGGATAATAGTTTCTGGGTTGATGCACACACATATGAAAAAAGAGTTGTAGTTCAAATTGAAAGACCAATTGGTATTTATGAGTTTATAATTCCTAAAAGAAATGTTTATGCAACCAATAGTCATATTTTTCTTGTATGGATGGTTATCTCGTCACTTTTACTTATTTCAATTGCAATAATATTTATGAGACAACAAATAAAACCAATTGAAAAATTATCAAAAGCTGCTTTGCAATTCGGATTAGGAAATAAAATGGAAAATTTTAAGCCCTCTGGTGCTACAGAAGTTAAAAGAGCAGCTGAGGCTTATCTTAAAATGCAAGAGAGAATAGAACGCTTTATTGAGCAAAGGACACTTATGCTCGCAGGAGTTAGTCATGACTTGAGAACTCCACTTACAAGATTAAAATTGCAGTTAGAAATGCAATCGGATGATGAGACAAGTGCTGAGCTTTTGTCTGATGTAAATGAAATGCAAAAAATGTTAGAAAATTATCTTGATTTTGCCGAAGATGTAACAAAAGAAAAGGCAACAAAAATTGATTTAAAAAAAATGATAATTGATATTATTGAGACCGAAGATACTGAGGGTAAAGTTGTCAATTTTAATCCAAGTTTTAAAAAATCAATATTTTTTAAATGCAGATCAATTGCAATGAAAAGATGTATAACAAATCTTTTAAATAATGCATGCTCGTATGGGGACACAATTATAATTAATCTTGAAAAAATCGAAGATTCAATAAATATAACCATTGAGGATGATGGGCCCGGTATAGATGAAGAGGACTATGAAAGAGCGATAAAACCTTTTATTAGACTTGATAAGTCACGAAATCAGAATATACCTGGATCAGGTTTGGGGCTGTCAATTTCACAAGATATAACAACAAATCATGGCGGTAAACTTATAATGTCAAAGAGTAAATTAGGGGGACTAAAAGTACAACTGAAGTTTTCAGGTTAACTTAATTCTGATATTTCTTCACTCCTCTTTTTTGCCTTTTTGATGGCTTGTCTAAGTTTGATTAGTAAACCTGATTTATTATCATTCAAAACACCAATTGCAGACTCAGTTGTTCCTTTTTTAGAGGTAACATTTTTTCTTAATTGAGATATGTCAATATCTGATAATTCAGACAATTTTCCTGCACCAACAATTAATTGTCGAGAAATAATTTTTGAAGCTTCTTTTGAGAAACCCTCCTCAATGGCTATAGTCTGAATGCACTCAGTCAAAAAGAAATAATATGCTGGGCCTGAACCTGAAATGGCAGTATATGAATCCAATTGTAATTCGTTATCAAGCCAAATTTTTTTTCCTACAGATTCAAAAATCAAATCTGTCATATTAACATGTTTCTTTTTAACATTTTTATTGCCATATAAAGCAGTCATACTCTCACCTACGGATGCAGCTATATTTGGCATTGACCTAATGACTGGAAAGGGGTTAACAAACTCTTCGATTTTATTAATAGTTATTCCTGCTAAAATTGAGATAATTAAGCTTTCATCTCCTTTATCCAGTTTATTTTTTAAATCAAAAAAAATATCCTTATATATATTTGGTTTTGTGGCAATTATAATTACATCAAAATTACCCAAACTGTCTATTTCATCAGTACTTTTGTAAAAATTGACTTTCTGCAAATTTCTTAAATTTTCTACATTGTCTTCATAATAAGGGTCAACTACAACAATTTTGCTAAAAAAATGATTTGTTTTCGATATTCCTCTCAAAAGACTACTACCCATCTTACCGCATCCTATCAATAAGATTTCTATTTTATCCATAACAATTCTTAGGCTTCTCCTCTTGTTTCAAATAAAACAGTTTGTAACGCCTCCTCACTGTCCTTTCCTGCCCAAAGAATGTATTGAAATGCTGGAAAATATAAATCAATAGAACTAACAGCATCATTTAGTAAAGTTTCGATAGTTTTTAAATTTGGGCTCTTTTCTAAAATTGAACTATTACGATATACAATGAGACCTTCTTTGTCCCAGACATCAAAATGCCCTAACCACAATTGTGCATTGATTGAGGAAACTAATTTCAATATTTGAAACTTATTTTTTTTATTAAATCTTAAATCAAAACCACAAATTACATTCAATCCATTTGAATTGTTTTGTAAAGAAACTGATAACTGATAATTATTATGCTTACCATTTGCTATTATTGAAACCTCATTGCCCGTTCTATCAAAAGTCCAATTTTGGATACTGGCGGCTAATTCAACATTTTCAAGCGGATCATCTATGAAATTTTCTTTTATTAAAGGACTCATGGCATCTATATGTAGTATTAAATTATTTTTAATATACTACAAATAGCGTAATATTTATATATAAAAAAATAAATTAAATTAAAAATTTGCTATAAATATATGGTGTTAGAATTTTTATTAAGTATAGATCCAATTGCCCTTCGAATTGGCCCGCTTGAAGTAAGATGGTATGGTCTTGCTTATTTAGCAGGAATTTTGTTCGGTTTATATTACTCAAAATGGATCATTAAAAACTACTATGAGAAAAATAAATTACCTTTATCAACTGAAAATATTGACGAAATATTTATCTGGATAGTAATAGGAATAGTTTTTGGGGCAAAGATTGGTTATATACTTTTTTATAATTTCAACGCATTAAATAATCCCTTAAATTTAATTGCTATTTGGAAAGGAGGTATGTCTTTTCACGGGGGTGCGGCTGGTGTTATTATTGCTATTATAGGCTACTCATTTATAAAAAAAATTTCATTACTTCAATTAGGTGATGTTATTTGTGCTGTTGTTCCAATAGGTTTATTTTTTGGAAGAATTGCTAACTTTATCAATTCTGAACTGTGGGGAAGAGTTACATCAGTGTCTTGGGGCGTAATATTTCCTAATGCTGGAAATTTACCAAGACATCCAAGTCAATTATACGAAGCTATACTTGAAGGTTTGGTACTATTATTAATACTTTATATCATGATAAAAAGTAATTTATTAAAATATAAAGGTTTAATTAGCGGAACATTTTTATTTCTATATGCTATTTTTAGGATAACAGTAGAAAATTTTAGAGAGCCTGACTTACATATAGGTTACATATACAATTTTTTAACAATGGGAATGATCTTATCATTTCCTTTTATGCTTGCTGGTTTATGCTTAATATTTTATGCATTGAGAAAAAATGGATAAAATTAGAGAAATCCTAAAAAAAGAAATAACGAAAAAAGGACACATTTCCATTTCTAGGTTTATGGAGATAAGCTTATCAGACCCAAATGAGGGATACTATACTAAACAAAACCCTCTTGGTTCAGATGGTGATTTTATTACTTCTCCTGATATATCACAAATTTTTGGTGAAGTTATCGGCGCCTGGGCTTTAGACATCAT
>CEQD01027067.1_pt1 | contig 13724 bp, 11 predicted proteins | sample 530511 | NCBI WGS metagenome assembly CEQD01 (sample SAMEA2620230, study PRJEB7988) | marine metagenome | biome: marine biome (ENVO:00000447); feature: surface water layer (ENVO:00002042); material: "saline water (ENVO:00002010), including plankton (ENVO:xxxxxxxx)" | depth 5 m | reverse complement strand
AATAATAATTTTTGATCTTTCTCTGAATAATAAGCAATATGATCAAGAGTATGACCAGGAACCTCAAAAACTTTAAAAGTTTGACCAAAGATTTGGATTGAATCATTTTCTTTCAATTCAACAGATATGCCCTCAATATTACTTCCAGAAGGACCGAAAACTGGAACATTAAATTTATCAACTAAAGTTTTTATTCCCCCAGTATGGTCAAAATGGTGATGCGTAATTAATATACCTTCTAAAAAGAAGTCACTTTCTTCAAGAAATGATAAAACCGGACTTGGATCACCTGGATCAACAACATAAACTGATTCTTTACTAACCAAAGCCCAGATATAATTATCAGTAAATGCTTTTATGGGAATAACTTCAATCACAAGTTAATTTTATCATTAGGAGATGCAATTGTTTAACAGCAAAAAATGAAAAAGATTAGAATTTATACAGATGGTGCTTGTAAAGGAAATCCAGGTATTGGGGGATGGGGTGTATTAATTTTATTGGAAAATGAACAAATTGAACTTAGTGGCGGTTCTAAAGAAACAACAAATAATCAAATGGAATTAACTGCTGTAATTAAAGCATTGAATTTCTTTGATAAAAAAATTGATCTGGATTTATACACGGATTCAAAATATGTAATGGATGGCATTACTGACTATATTAAAAAGTGGAAAATCAATGGGTGGCAAACTGCAAATAAAAAACCTGTAAAGAATATAAGTTTATGGAAAGAATTAGACGAATTAAATAATTTTCATGAAATAAAATGGAATTGGGTAAGGGGCCATAGTGGCAATCCTGAAAATGAAAAAGCCGATGCTCTCGCAAATTTAGGTATTGAGAATTTAGATAAATGAAACAAATTTTTTTAGATACTGAAACTACAGGATTGGATTATAAATCTGGACACAAGTTAATAGAGATCGCTTGCGTGGAAATTGAAAATAGAAAATTTACGGGAAGAGAATATCAGTCATACTTAAATCCAAATAGAGCAATTGATCCTGGCGCAGTTAAAGTTCATGGACTTTCACAAGAATTTCTTTCAGACAAACCTAAATTTATTGATGTCTATTTAGACCTTCTTGAATTTATAAAAGGAGCAGAACTCTTAATCCATAATGCAGAATTTGATATAGGATTCATTAATAACGAATTAGCATTGAATAATATTTCAGAAAGAGTAGAGGATTATGCAGCCAAAATAACAGATACTTTATTGATGGCGCGTCAAATACATCCTGGACAGAGAAATAGTCTAGAAGTTTTGACGGAAAGATATAATGTTCAAGGCTATGATCGTTCTTATCACGGAGCTTTGGTTGATTCAAAAATCTTAGGTGAGGTGTATCTTTCGATGACCGGGGGCCAAACTGACTTAAAATTAGCACCGTCGCAAATAAATTCTACTAATGCTAGAACTATTAAAGTTGACGGTTCAATACCTCTTCTAAGAGTTAAAGCAACTTCCGAAGAAAATAAACTTCACGAAAAATATTTATTATCTTTATCAAAAAATGAAAACTAGATTTGCCCCAAGCCCAACAGGCCACTTGCATATAGGCGGCGCTAGAACAGCAATTTTTGCTTGGCTTCAAGCCAAGGCTAATAATGGGAAGTTCTTGTTGAGGTTTGAAGACACGGATAAAGAAAGATCAAAAAAAGAATACGTAGATTCCATAATCAATAGTTTGAAATGGCTTGGCATCGAGCCTGATGAAAAGCCATTATTTCAAAGTGATCGTATTGATAGACATAAAGAAATTGCTTTAGACTTGCATAAAAAAGGATTGGCTTATTCATGTAATGTTTCCTCAGAAAGATTAGAAGAAGTCAGGAAAATTCAACAGCAGAATAAACAGCAACCCAGATACGACGGTTTTAGTAGAGATTTAAATCTACCTCATGAGGAAGGAAATGTCTTACGTTTTAAAATGCCACTTGATGGCATTACTTCGTTTGAAGACAAAATATTAAAGAAAATATCTATTAATAATAAGGAACTTGATGATTTTATTATTTTAAGATCAGATGGCTCTCCTACATATAATTTTTGTGCTGCAATTGATGATTTGGATATGCAAATTACCAACGTCATTAGGGGTGATGATCATCTCACCAATACCTTAAAACAAATTAATATATTAAAAGCTATGAATTCAGAATTGCCAGAGTATGCCCACTTACCTATGGTTTTATCTTCGTCAGGAAAAAGATTGTCTAAAAGAGAAGGAGCATTGGATATTTTAGAATATAAAAAAATGGGTTATCTAAAAGAGGCCATGGTTAATTATTTAATTAAATTAGGCTGGTCATTTAAGGAGCAAGAAATATTTTCAGAAAGTGATCTGATTGAACACTTTGATATAAAGAATGTGAATTCTTCTGCTGCAAAATTTTCTCAAGAATTGTTAGATTTTTACAATAATCATTATCTTAAGGAATCAAATTTAGAAGAGCTTTTCGTTTACATCAATGGTAATTTTTCTCTATCAGAAAAATTTATGAGAAATGATAAAAAATTTGAAATTGTCGATTTGATGCGAGAAGGCTCAAAAAATATTTCCAATCTTGTTGATGAGTTAACTTTTTTTTATGAAGACCCAGATATTTCCGATGAGTTGATGAAAAACATTCAAATTGATAAAAGTTTACTAGATTCATTTAAAGAGGAACTAAAGGAAGTAGATTTTAAGGATAAATTATTAATTGGTGTATTTATAGATAGTTTCTTGACTAAAAATAATATGAAATTTCCTTTATTGGGAAAACCATTAAGATTAATATTAACCGGTAAATCTAATGCGCCTTCAATTTCAGACTTGCTTTATTTAATTGGCAAAGAAAGTTGTATTAACCGTATAGATAATTATTTGAATAGTTAAAGACTGATAAATGATAGATAAAAAATTGTTAGATGTTCTAGTATGCCCTAAATCAAAAAAGAAGTTGATTTTGATTGGGCAAGAATTATTTTGTATTGAAAGTAAATTAGCCTATCCGATAAATGATGGAATTCCGATCCTTTTGGTCAAAGAAGCTAGAGAATTGACTTCAGAAGAAATTTCCAATATTAATTAATCAGTCTCTGCTAAATCTCGTTTAATTTGACCGCTAGCTAAACTCGCATGATTGAGTATGTTTCTAGCCATTGAAGATTCCTGCTTAGAAGAAAAATTACTGTAAATAATTTTTCTAGCTTCATGTATTTTTTCATTTGTTTCATCAGCATAAAAAGCAGTTTCAATAAGATGTGCCGCTAGCTTATCATTTCCATCATTACTAAGATTTAAGGCTTTCTTAACAATCACTTCTACACCTCCAGATAATTCAACCCAAACCTTAGATTCATCTGATCTTGGGGCAGGTAACAATCGATCATATTCACCATCCCACCATCCGCCATATCTTCTCCAAACCATTCGAATTAAAAATTCTGGATCGTCGTAAACCGGTCTTAACCAAGGTAGTTTTAACAAATCATCTGAAATTTTAACTGAATGAATTATTTCGTTTAATCTCTTGCCTTTATTCATCATTTTAACTGTTTGGGTTTCGATTGAATTCAGAAGGCTTGAAGTTGTAGAAAGTGCTTCTTTAATTCTTTCTTTACCAAAGATGGGAAACCCATGACCTGGTAATAAAATTTCAGGCTCTAACGCAATCATCTGGTCTAATGAATTCGCCCAATCAGATATATATCTCTGAACCTTTTGGGGATTGCCACCATTTGGCACTGCCCATATAAATAAATCTCCAGGCGCAATGATATTTTCTTCAGGTATATGAACCCAAGTGTGATCATCAGTTTCACCTCTACCATGATATAGATTGAAAGTTAATTTTCCTTGTTTGAATGATGTTTTAGATTTAAAAGTTTTATCTGGATACCTGTATTCGGTAGGCCATTGAAATTTGTCTACATCAATAGCAAACTGTCTTCGGTTTATTGCAGTATTCCAGCCATTTGTTAACTTATATCTGTCAAAATGATTTGGAGTAAGTTCATGAGAATAAACTGTAGGAAGCGGTTTATTATTTGCTTTGCATTCTTCATCAAACTTTTTTACCGCAAAAATGTGATCAACATGATGATGAGTAAAAATTGCCGCTTTTAAAAAATCCTTAGGTCTCCATTTTTTAATTTCTTTGTAACCGGTTTCTATATCTAATTGGCTACCAGCGTCAATCATAACTAATCCATCTCCAGTATCTAATGCAAAAAAACCTCCAATCCCCTTCATTGCTAATAAATTGGATTTAATTTCTGTCGATCCTTCATAAAAAGAATGTACAGGGTGATGTTCAAATTTAGTATCTAGCAAACCTTTCCAGGCTAATTCTGATAATTCTTTTAAATCACTCATAACTCCCTCATTGAATTAGTGTTAAAGACAAAGTATCTTTTAATTATAAATTAGTATTGGGGAGAGAAAATGAAAAATAGCAAACCTTTAGATGGTATAAAAATTGTTGAAATTTCAACAATCATTACAGCTTCTCTGGCAACAATGATGTTAGCAGATCAAGGCGCCGAAGTTATAAAAATTGAACAATCGGGTATTGGTGATCCCATGAGATATCTTGGAACTCAGAAAGGGGGAATATCTGCTTTATTTGCTAATTGCAATAGAGGTAAAAAATCTATTGATTTAGATTTAAAAAATAGTGAATGCTTAAATATTGCAAAGCAATTAATATCAGAAGCCGATGTATTAATAAATAACTTCAGGCCTGGCATCATGAATAAATTGGGTCTTGGCGAAAAGGAATGCAAAGAAATTAATAAAAACTTAATTTATGCCTCGATAAATGGTTTTGGTAATCAGGGACCTTTTGCATCATCTCCGGCCTATGATCATGTTGTCCAAGCAATGTCGGGAGCAACTGATATTCAATCCGATGCTGGACAGCCTCAATACATCAAAACTTTACTTTGCGACAAAATAACTGCTTACACAGTCACCCAATCAATAAGTTCAGCTTTATTGAAGAGAGAAAGAACTGGAATTGCAGATAGAATAGATTTATCAATGATTGATTCTGCTGTTTTTTTTCTTTGGCCAGATGGCATGATGAATCACACTTTATTAGATGATGACGTTCAAACATTAGCACCTTTGACAAAGTCATATAACTTGTACAAATGCAAAGATGGTTTCATTTCGATTGCCGCTTTGAACGATCTTCAGTGGTTCGGTATTTTTAGAGCATTGGGCAAACCTGAGTATATTGAAGATGAGAAATTTAATTCAACTGCAGCAAGAAGTGAAAATTTAGAAGAAGTTATGAGTTTATTATCAAAATTTGAAAGTCTTACAACCGATGAAGCTTTAACAAAATTAAGAAATGAAGATGTTCCGTGTGCAGCCACTACAACACTAGATGAATTGATGTCGCATCCACAAATTGAAGCTAATGGTTTAATTAAAGAAATTGCTAGTAATAATCAAGGGCGAACGAGAGCACTACGTTATCCCGCAAAATTTAATAACCAAGAATTAATGAATCATAATCCAGCACCATCTTTAGGAGAGCATAAAGAAGAAATAATTAATTCTTTAAAAAGTTAAGATTTTCTAAGCACAGCATACATACTGTCACTAAGAGGTTGTCTATCTAATAATTTCATAGAAAATTTCGAAAAACCTGAGCGAAGTGCGGTTTCTCTTAGAGTAGTGGGGGTGAAGTAATTTACATGGTCTGGATGTCGGAACCCGCACCATTTTTCTTTACGAATGTGCCTATTCCAACTTGCAAAATTTGGAACCTTTATTATTACACATCCATGATCTTTCAATTTTACAAAAATATTTTTTAAAAGTTGAAGCGGTTCGATTTCATGTTCTAAAAAAGATGAAAGAATTACTACATCAAAGTAGTTATCATCGAATTCTAACATACCATCTAAAGCGTTGTTATGAACCCATTTACCGCGGTTTGCTTTATCTTTAGCAATTTTTGCTAACGCTGCTGATATTTCAATGCCATTTGGCAAGCATCTACTATGGTAAATTAAAGGTAATTCAGAAATAATTTTTTCCAAAGCGCCACCATCAGCGCAACCTACATCTAATAATTCAATAGAATCAGTATTATTGATTTTTAAAATTTCTTTCTTAGCAATTTCTTTAATCTTGTTTCTTTTTAATACTTTTAATCTGAAGTCTTTCAAAAGGGAACTAATCTTGTAACGAATTGGTTCATCAGTTTTTCTTTTTTTAACCTCAGATTCATAAGTTTTTTCCCAAGCATAATCTTCTTTTAAAGCTTCGTAACCTGGTGGATTTTCTAGAAAAACAATACCAGTTTCACAACATTTAAGAATTTTCCATGGATCTGGAGCAAGATTTAGATTTATAGTTTTTGAATGTTTTTCAAGCAATGGGCTTACTCTTTTCAAAGTCATAGTAAATAAAAGCTGTTATTATTCATTTAATGTTACAGCAAATTGAGACTAAATATAAAGACTCTAGTTCCTCGTTAGGTGTTGAAATTACAGATGTTAATTTAAATGAAAAATTAACTTTTGAAACAATCCAAAAAATTAGGTCTGTTTGGTTAGATAAGGGCGTAGCAATTTTTCCTAATCAAGATCTTACTCATGATGAATTTCAAAATTTTTCTTTAGAATTTGGAAATTTTGGCGATGATCCTTTCTTAGGCGGCTTGGATGAAAAACCAAACATTGTTGAGGTAAAGAGACTTGCGTCTGAAAAATCATCACCTTTTGGAGGCGGATGGCACTCGGACTGGTCATTTCAGGAGAATCCACCAGCCGCTACCTTTCTGCTGTCTAAAATTATTCCTCCAATTGGCGGAGATACTCTGTTTGCAAATACACAAATTGCTTATGAAGATTTAGATGCTGAAATGAAATCGAAAATAGATAATTTAAAAGTTGTGCATAGCGCTAAGCTGCCATATGCAGACGATGGATTTTATGCAACTGAAAAAGAACAAAGATCAATGAATATTATTACCTCTAAAGAAGCAAAAAAGGAACAGATACATCCTTTAGTGAAAGTTCATCCAGAAACTCAAAAAAAGGGATTATTCATTAATCCTGTTTATACCTCTCATATTTGTGGTTTTAATGAAGAAGAATCATTTTTATTGTTATCAAAACTTTATGAACACATGACACAAGAAAAGTATATTTATCGCCACAAGTGGAATGAAAATATGCTTTTAATGTGGGATAACAGGACAGTTATGCATATGGCTGAAGGTGGTTACGATGGATATGACCGATTATTACACCGTATCACTATTGCCAACTCCTTTTAATGAGTTTTTAGCCCCTGAAGTTTGTTATTTTTACGCCAATCTTTTAGCAGCTTGAAGTATTCTAAAGCCCCACCTCCATATGTATTATTTGCAGGATTTGTATTTGGCTTGCCTTCGTTATTGTAATATCCAGGCGTACAAGATTCTTGGAAACTTTGCATATTTCTAGCTTTTGAAACGATTGTATCTATCCAACCTTTTTCAGCTTCATCGGAAGCTTCTACATATTTTAAATTTTTACTATCAAGCTGTTTAAGGATATATGCTACGTGCGCACTTTGTTCGTCTAGAGAATGCGTGAAGTTTGCGGTCATTGGACCTTGACCAGGACCGTAAAAGAATGAGTTTGGAAAACCCTTCGAATGAATTCCATGAAATGTAGCTAATCCATCTTTCCATTTTTCACTCAATGTGATTCCGCCAATCCCACTCACTTGATAACCACATCTTCTTGAGTAATCCGTTCCAACTTCAAAGCCGGAAGCAAAGATAATACAATCAACTTTAAACTCTTGACCATTATGAATAATTCCTTCAGCGCTTATCTCTTTGACACCCTGACCATCTGTGTCAATTAATTCTACATTGTCATTATTGAATGCTTGCAAATACTCATCGTGAAAACAAGGCCTTTTGCAGAGCTGTCTATAATATGGTTTTAAAGATTCTGCAGTATTTGGATCGTTAACTAATGCATCTGCTCTAGCTCGGACTTTTTCCATTTTTTGGAAGTCAACAATTTCGACTTTTCTATTTATGTCTTCACGCGAAACATATTTCATGAATTTATTTCTAATAAAGGTTCTTAGGCCAACTTCATAGAAATTTCTATTTAAAGGAGCTGATAATATCCAACCTAGTAATACTAATCTAGAAGGTCCATTTTTCATCAACCCTCCAAGGATAGTTCTAAATATCTCAGTCCATCCATCATTTACTAAGTCTTTATTTGTGAAATTACCTGTCAAAAAGCCTTCAAAGTTTTCTCTACGCTCATTTTGCCACCCGGATTTTTGAGACTTGAACCACTCAATGTTAGTCTCAGTATTATTTCGTTCATCAATAGAAGAGGGCGTTCTTTGAAAGACATACAATTTTTGTGCACTTGCTGCCAAATGAGGAACACACTGTACAGCAGTTGCGCCTGTTCCAATAATCGCAACTTTTTTATCTTTCAAATTATCTAAGTTTCCATATGAATCTCCCCCTGTATAGTCATAATCCCAGCGACTGGTATGGAATGTATGACCCTGATAATCATTGATCCCTTTCATTGCTGGCAGTTTTGGTCTATTTAAAAAGCCATTGGCATGAATAACATATCTCGCTTTAATAGAATCTTGGCGATTAGTTTTAATGAGCCATAATTTTTCGTTCGCTAGCCATTTGACTTCATTGACTTCAGTTTGAAATAAAGCATTGTTCCTGAGTGAAAACTTATCCGATAATATTTTGAAATAATCTAACGTTTCTGCAGCGTCGGTGTATTTACGTTTAGGGACGAAATTAGTCTCTTCCAGAAGAGGGAAATAGATGTAAGATTCAATATCGCAAGATGCGCCTGGATATCTATTCCAGTACCAAGTGCCTCCAAAATCACCACCTTTTTCAATTATTCTAAAATCATTTATACCTTGCTCTCTGAGTCTTGCACCGCTTAAAACTCCGCCAAACCCGCCGCCAATAATCACAGTATGATAAGTATTTGTATTAGGTTCTCTTGTAATTTTCTCTTCGATGTAAGGATCCTCGACAAAATACGAAAAGTCTCCTTTAACTTCAATGTACTGATCATTCCCCTCTACTTTTAATCTTTTGTCTCTTTCTAAACGATATTTAGATCTTAGAGCATCAGGGTCAAATGAAATATGTTGGTCTTGTAATGTCATAAAAAAATAAAAAAAATTAACAAAAAAAAATTAGTAGATTATTATAACAAAATGAGGAATCTTTCATTTCTCTTTTTAATTTTTTTAGGTTCATGTGGCGGTGGCGGTGGCAGCTCATCAGGTCCTGAACCAATAGACGTGACATTACAAGGGAAGGTATTTACAGATAACTACATCTCTGGTGCAACAGTTTTTTTAGACGAAAATAATAATCTTACTTTGGATTCAGACGAAACTTCGGTCATTACTGATTCTTCTGGAAATTTTTCAATAACTTTTCTTGATAATAAAAACGGTAACTTGGTGGCAACAGGAGGACAAAATTTAAGTTCGTCACTAACACTTGATGTTATGATTCACAGACTCACAGATTTAATTCCCACAAATACGAAAATTATCAGTCCCGTCACTACTTTAGAGTGGACTTATCATGGAAATTTAGGCCACTTACAGGAAAGCATCTCAGCTGTAAGCGAAATTTTAGAATTAGATTCAGGTTTTCCGATTAGAGATCCAATCAATCAAACAGGATACTTAAATGAAAATTTAGTTGAAAAAGGAGCGCAATTAGCAGTTTTATATCGTTCGTATGAGACTATTTCTGAAACCTTTGGCTCAGATAATTCCATGATTAGTTTTTTCTATACGCTGAGCGGAATAATTCATAATTTCAGATTAAATAATCCTTACATTAAATACAACTTAGAAAGTATTGAATTAGATGGAATTCTTTCACAAGCTGGTGTAGCAGACCAAAGTTTACGAACAGATTTAGAAACATTTATAGGAGTTGTTCTTTCTCTAATGGAAATAAAAGATTCAGAAAATAAAGAAGTTCAAAATTCACTATTTTCATGGACAATTGATGGATTTCAATCAGAACTAGTAAGTTTAGCTTCTGGTGCTTTAAATGAAGCAGAAATTAATTCATTCTTAACTAATCCTATAAATTATGTCGCACTTAAGACTGGATTAAACACAATTGATGTGACTCCTGCTTTAAGTGTTAATCAAGATATTGTTCAACTTGATGAAGATGGATCAACTACTTTTAATATTCTTGATAATGATACTTATATACCTCAATTAATAGATCACTCGGTGTCTATTTCTGACCCTTCTAATGGAGTAGTTTCAGTTGTTAATCAATCGACAATAACTTATACCCCTAATCCAGATTTCTTTGGAATCGATAATATGAGTTACAACCTTACTCAAAATGGAACAACTGTATCAGGTGAAATCAATATAACAGTTGTGGGTATAAATGATGCCCCAACAATTGACTACGCTTTACCAATCTCAGTTAACGAAAACCAAATTTCAGTTAGACAATTTAATCTCACAGATGTTGATAATGACGTCAATTTATCTGCTTCTTTATCTTTAGAAGGAATTGATGCAAATTATTTTTATCTAACTAAAGACTGCTCCGCTGGAGGGTGTCTTGCTGTTTTAAACTTTAAAAATACTCAAGATTATGAAACTAAAAATGCTTTTTCAGTTAATGTTATTACTACCGATGGGATTACATCAAAAACAACACCCGTCACTGTCAACTTAAATAATTTAAACGATAATGCGCCATCAATTAGTCAAACGATTTTTTCTGTTCAAGAAAATCAGCTAGATATTAGTAATTCTTTTTTTACCGATCCAGATTGCCCTTTAGTTTTTAATGATACCTGTCCAGCTTCTTTCGAAGGAGGAAATCCCTATATTTATAGTTTTACTGGTCTTGATGCCGAATGCATTGAATCCTCAAATACAGCAATACCTGGAAGAATAACTTTTAAAGATTCTTGCATGCCTAATTTTGAAGCAAAAAATACTTATACATTTACATTGGCAATTTCAGATGGAGTTTATGTTGATACAGAAAATATTACCGTCAATATCTTAGATGTGAATGATCCAGCAGTTTTATCCATTACAAGTCTTGATTTAGAAATTATGCCAATTAATGCCACTTCAAAAGTTTTTTCACTAAACCCTCAAGATGAGGACGGCGACACCGTATCTACAACAATCATAGGTAATCCATCTAGAGGAACGGCAAGTTTGAATGGCAATAATTTAACATTTGTAACAAATCCTGCATTACATGATCCAGAGTTATCTGAGTCTTATGCTGATTCCGTCACGTTAAGATTAAATGATGGCACGGAAAATAATGACTTTAATGTTTCTATAAATTTTAAATCGGATCCTTATTATCAACATCAATGGCATTTGAATAATAGAAGCCAAAATAACTTTGCTACAAATAGTGGTAATGTTTCAGCTGATTTAAATGTTGATTCTGTCATTGCTTCAGGTTACGACGGTGACGGGGTTACTATCGCAATCATTGATTCAGGAACTGAAATAGCTCACGAAGATTTGGCAGCAAATATTTTGGTAAATCAATCTTACGATTTTGGCGACGGAGACAATGACCCCACGCCACAATTTAATAGCGGAGATCATGCACATGGAACTGCTGTTGCGGGACTAGCGGCTGCAAGAGGATGGAATGATATAGGCGGCAGGGGAGTTGCTCCAAGAGCAAATCTAGTAGCTTACAATCTTTTAGGCGGAGAGAACCTTGTAGAGTATCAATCTTTTACAAATTATATCGATGCTCTTGGTGGCTCCGACGGAGGAGCTAATACCTCGGTAGTAGACATTTTCAATATGAGTTTTGGAGGAATGGGTGGAAGTGCTTTTGATACTTTTGGGCTCCCAGAAAGTATTTTGAGTGCTTATGAAAATGGAACTCAAGTTTTAAGATCAGGCAAAGGGGCTTTATATGTGAAGTCATCTGGTAATGGTTGGGGTCCTGGCTCAAGCTCAGAGGGCTATTGTTATTCAGGAGGAGTTGCATTCACAGAAAGCGCCCGAGATGAAAATTTTTCATGCACGATAGCAAGTTTTGACTCTGATAATACGGAGCCATATTTAATTACTACTGCTTCGCTAAACGCAAATGACGAAAGATCAAGCTACTCAACACCTGGTACTTCGGTATGGATTTCTGGGTATGGTGGAGAATTTGGCGTTTTAGATCCAGCGATGTTAACAACCGATCTTGAAGGATGTAATAAAGGAATATCGACTAGTTCAGTTATCACAAATGATACAAATTGTAATTACACTCATAGAATGAATGGTACCTCTTCAGCCGCTCCAATTTTATCTGGAGCAATTGCTTTAATTTTAGAAGCCAACCCCAATTTAACTTGGCGAGATGTGAAACACATCTTAGCTTCTACAGCAACTAAGATTGATGATGGATTTGAAAAAAATTTCCTTGGTCTTAATATTTATCAGTGGACTCAAAACGCAGCAGGATTTGAACATCATCCTTCTTATGGATTTGGTAAAGTAAATATTGCCAGTGCAATAGATAGCGCAGTTAACTATAGCTTGGGAAGTTTAGGAACAATGGCGAGTACTACTGGTAACCAAACTTCATTAAATGCACCATTTAATAGTTACACTGAAACTATAATGTCAGGAGCAACCATATCCATAATTGCTCCAAATGGTAAAAGTAAGATAGATTTTGTAAAACTCAGTGTTGGATTCAATCATCCTGATCCTGAGCACGTGATGATAGAGCTTCTTTCTCCAGATGGCACAAGAATCACAGTTCTTCCTCCTTTCACTATTAAAACAACTAATCCTTCTGGTAATAGTTTTGACATTGGTATTAATTCTTTTTATAAAGAAAATATTCAAGGAGATTGGACCATAATAATGAGTGATCTCACAGATGATAATGTAGGCGGAACTTTAAATAACTGGAGCTTAAAAATATATGGGCATTAAACACATTAATTTTCTTTTTCTATGTTTGTTTTCCTTGGAATTCTTTTCTATAACGAAGGTAGATTTAACTGACATTCCTAAATCTGAAGAGGAAGAAGTGATCGTTAAAACAAAAATCTTAAAAGACTCCATTGTTTTTATTGATAAAGAAAATGAGTTTAATTTTTCTGGTTTTAAACAAAAAGGAGTTTTTAAATTTGTCGAAGATATTAATGACTTAGATTCAAATAATTTATTTTTTCAAAATTTTTCATTCGATCCTGATGGAGCTGATCAAAATTATAAAGTAGTTCAATTTCCTGATAATAGTTATGGAATAACAGATGGAGCCTTAATAATTTTTTTTCAAGACAACGTTGATAGGGTAATATTCGCTTCGAATTATGAGCTCATTTTAATTGATAATTATTCTTTTGGAGCATCTTTTAAGTCCAATAATTATAGTGAAATTGAATCTTTGATCGAGGAAATTGAAAATGATGTGAGGGTAAAAAAAATTGAATTTAATTTAATGTTGGATAATAAAATTAATTAATAAAAATGTATGGGGCTATAGCTCAGCTGGGAGAGCGCTTGCATGGCATGCAAGAGGTCGTCGGTTCAAGCCCGACTAGCTCCACCATTAGAGATCAATAAATATAAGAGAAAGAGATTTTTTTAAATGACTAAAGAGGAAATTATCGAAATAGGTGACATTTATATTGATGCTTTAAAAAATGGTAATTTCGA